>VFSW01002268.1_pt1 | contig 29104 bp, 32 predicted proteins | sample 5358111 | NCBI WGS metagenome assembly VFSW01 (sample SAMN11554181, study PRJNA540505) | mine drainage metagenome | isolation source: sediment from site ElyBrook_90M | place: USA: Ely Copper Mine, Vershire, VT | collected 2017 | reverse complement strand
AAGCTCTGGGAGTCACCCGCGAGCGCGACAACGAAAAGAGCTTCGTCAGTCCGCGCTCTGACATGCAGATTGTGGATGACGGCTACCGCGTGCGGCGGATCGTGGTCACCCCACGAGTCGGTATCGTGAAGTCGGCCGATCACCCATTGCGCTACTTCATCGCAGGAAATGCATTCGTCTCGGGACCAAAAGCGTAGCCCGCGTCTACTGCAACTTCGCGTACTCGGCCTTCGCCTGCTTCAGGACCGGGATTTCCGGGTCAGCATCCTTCCACGCGGCAAAGAAATCCTGATATGCAGACTTCGCCGCCGCCGTGTTGCCTTGCAGAGCCTGTGCGCGCCCCAGTCCGAGATGAGCGAGGTTATACGAGACATCGACACCGCTCACGCCCTGGTGCGCCAGAATCTTCTGATACTCGACCGCCGCCTTCGCTCCATCTTTCGACCGCAGGTAGGCTTCCGCGCGAATGGAATTGACTTTGTAGCCCGCGGTGCCCGGCCCGACGCCGAATTCGTAGGGAGCAGCAATCTCCAGCCGCGCCGCAGCTTGCGACGGCTGGTTGTGTTGCAAATCTGTCAAGGCTTGGGCGACAGGAACCCAAACCCTATTCAGCAAAGTGTCGGTGGGATACTGACGGACCAGTTCCTCCGCCATTTTCTGGCTGCGCGCGGTGTCTCCGGTCTCGGCTAGCGCCACCATGACAATCTGTCGAGTGTTCCGATCCTGCGAAACCGCAAGCGCCTCAGAAATCTTCTGCCGAGCCTCCGCAAGGTTGCCAAGTTCAGCCTCGTCCACTGCCTGAATGGCAAGAATCACGCCGCCGAATTCCTTGTATCCCAGGTTCCGAGCGCTGCTTTCGCTTTGCGCGTAAATGGCGCGACCCGACTGCAGTTTGCCAAGGGATAACTCATGGCGCGCGTGAAACCAGATCAAAATGGGTTCTTCCGGTCTTCCAGCGGCCAATTCCAACACGTGGCGGGCGGCGGCTTCGTCGCCGCGAATGCAGGCCAGTTCGAAGAGTGTGAAATTTACCGACCAGGGCTGCGAGTTCGCCTTTTCCGAAATCGCCCGTGCTTCGTCGAAGCGATTGAGACGCGCATAGGTGTCGGCAATATTCTGCACGCCATAACCATCCTTGGGGTCGATGCGCAGCGCTTCACTGGAACTTTCCAATGCTTTCTCAAACTGTCCAATGGCTTCGTACCGCAACGAGAGGTTGTCGCGCGGCGTAGTCTCGCGCGGATACGTTTGCACCCACTGTTGATAGACTTCCAGGGCCTTCTCCAAGTCCTGCGTGACCAGGTCGTAGTAATGCGAAGAAATATAGAATCGTTCTCGCTCGCTGGCTCGGTCTTTAAGGTCAAAAGCCTTACTGATATAACTCGCGGCCAGTTCGCTTTGCGTGAGATTGCTGTAGCAGACGCCGAGAGTGGCTTGCGCCATCGCGAAGTTGGGGTCGAGCTCAACGGCGCGCTTGAGATGAGGAATGGCCTTGTCGTCTTCGCCCCTGAGAGGCCGAGGCTGAAGGCCTGCAGCGCTTCAAGGGACGAGGTGGTGGCCTGCTCGAGCGGTGTTGCGAATTTCTGCACTGAGCCGATCGATTCGCCCAGCTTGCCGCGCAAGCTCGATGCAGCCTTATCCAACGACTTGAGCACCTGCTCCTTGCTCTCGGATTCGACTTCCTCGCGAGCCAGCACGTCACCGTTCTGCGCATTCAACGCGGAGACGGTGATCACATAGTGCGTCCCCAAACTGCCGATCGTGCCCGTAATCATTGCTTTCGCGCCTTCGCGCAGGCAGATTTCGCGCGCCCCATCGTTGCTGATCCGCTCGTCGGGTTGGCGTCCCATGAAGTGCAGAGCTTCGTTGACGCGAGACTCCGGCAACAAATTCAGATACGGCGATTGCTCAAGCTGGACGGCCAGCGCCTGCTTCAAAGTGCCGTCGAACACGGAGTCGCCCGTCGTGTTGACGAAATCGGCGAGAACCACTGTATCTTTTTCGGTGAGCGCGCTGGCGCGGCGGGACCGGAGAAAGAGTCCACCGCCAATCAAGCCAGCGATTACTACCGCTGCTGCGACGATGGCTGGCATCTTCCACGATTTCTTCTGGACCGCAGGAAGCGAGCCACTCAACGGAATCGCCGTGCCTGACGAAGCCGCAGCCACCGGCGCCGAACCAGAGGGAACATTCGGCACTGCGGCTTGGACCGCCGGCCGCGATCCGGAGTCTTGCACCGCCGTCACCGGTCCGGAACCGGCCGCAACCGCGCGTCCGGTATCGGTGTCGCGCTTCAGACGTTGCAGGTCGGCGCGGATGTCGGCGGCGTGCTGGTAGCGGAGATTACGATCCTTCTCCAGCGCCTTATTGATGATGTCTTCGAGCTTCGCGGGCAGATCGGGATTCATGCGGACTGGCGAAACCGGGGCACGGTCAAGGATCGCCTGGAAAATCAGCGCCGAAGTATCACCGCGAAATGGAATGATGCCCGTCGCCATCTCGTAGAGCACCGCTCCAAAGGAAAACAGGTCGGTACGCGAATCAAGTTCCTTGCCCTTGGCCTGTTCCGGAGACATGTACGCCACCGTGCCGATGGCTGATCCGGGACTAGTCAAATGCTCTTCGGCAATCGTGGCCTCGGCGGTCGCGCCGGACGGTTCCGATGGCCGCGTCCCAGTCGTCGCCACCTTGGCCAGCCCGAAATCCAAAACCTTTGCGTGCCCGCGCTTGGTGACAAAAATATTGGCCGGCTTGATGTCGCGATGAACAATGCCCTGCGCGTGCGCAGCGTCGAGTGCGTCGGCAATCTCGATGCCCAGCGCCAGCAGCGCATCGAGTTCCATCGGACGGTTGCCGATGATATGTTTCAGCGTCGCGCCGTCAAGAAACTCCATGACGATGAACGCTTTGCCGTCCTGCTCACCGATGTCGTAAATGGTACAAATATTCGGATGGTTGAGGGCCGACGCGGCCCGCGCCTCGCGGCGGAAACGTTCCAGCGACTGGCGGTCCTGCGCAACATTTTCAGGAAGGAATTTCAGAGCGACAAAACGATCGAGCCGCGTGTCCTCGGCTTTGTAGACAACACCCATCCCGCCGCCGCCGAGTTTTTCGACGATGCGGTAATGCGAGATCAACTCGCCAATCATTCGTCCCCCACGCTGGGCTGAAATCTTACGGTCGGAGGTCGGGCAAGTCAATCGAATGGAGGTAGGAAATGGGCGAGCGCTTAAGGGTCAATGCGTAAAATCGTGTTAACGTCAACGATGGTTCCGGCGGTAGGATAATCAGCTCAGAGCCGCTCGTCGAACTCATAGAGTATTGGAAATTGGCGTCATACTCCGGTCGGGAGCACCGTGAATTTCCGCAGAACCTCGCCTTCATAAGGCCCCGGACTGGGCCCGCTAAGCTCTCTCTCGTTTGCGCTCCATAGCGATGTCCTACAACCGTAAACTTAACGTTTGCATCTCAGTGGCGCTCGTCGCACGTGGCTTGGCTCTGTGTGTGTCCGGCCCGTTCGGTAAAGGAGAACTACTGAGATGGCAAGCAAATGGCTTGGTTGTGCAGTGCTTGGGGTTGCGATGCTAGCGATCGCACCCGTTCAGGCACAGATTCTAAAGACGCTATACAACTTCAAGGGTGCGCCTGATGGAACTCTCGCCGTCGGCGGGGTGGTTCGGATTGGGAACAGCTTCTACGGCACTACTGTCGACGGCGGCGCCGATTCGACTGCGGGGACTGTGTTCAAAGTTGACCTCAAGGGCAATGAAACCACGCTGCACAGTTTCTCCGGCTCGCCGGACGGATATGCTCCGCAAGCCGTACTCATCAAGGACAGCGACGGCAACCTCTACGGCACCACTGCTTACGGCGGGTTGTACAACTTCGGGACGATTTTTGAGGTGTCCAGGGCTGGCGTAGAGACCGTTTTATATAGCTTCAGCGGGTACCCAGCGGACGGAGCCAATCCTCAGGCGGGTCTAGTTCGCGATGCGGCTGGAAATCTTTTCGGCACCACCCAATTTGGCGGCCCCGGACCCTGCCAAGACAACAACGGGAATCCCCAAGGCTGTGGAACGGTGTTCATGCTCAGTAACAATGGCGTCGAAACCGTGCTACATGGCTTCGGGTCCGAAACAACGGACGGCCAAATGCCGATCGAGCGTCTGCTTTTGGACTCGGCGGGGAATCTCTACGGCGCGACCTATTCTGGCGGCACGCAGGGCATGGGAACTGTTTTTAAGGTCACGCCGAGTGGCACCGAGACTGTGCTCTACAGCTTTGCGGGAACACCGGATGGCGCGGGTCCCGAGGCCGGGTTGATTTTGCATGCGGGCATTTTTTACGGCACCACTTACCAGGGAGGTGCGTCAAACTACGGGACGGTCTACTCTGTGACCGAAAAGGGTCAGGAGACGGTACTGTACAGCTTTTCGGCTTTACATCAAGACGGGCACTATCCCGCTGCAGCTCTGATTCGGGATTCGAGCGGTAACCTCTACGGAACCACCCTGGGAGGTGGAATCGAAACCAAATACTGCCACGTCATTGAGAACGGTTGCGGCGTAATTTTTAAGCTGTCGAGCGCCGGCAAGGAGACCGTGCTGCACCGTTTCGCTGGTTATCCCATGGAAGGGTCTTCCCCTATCAGCGATTTGCTGAGAGACTCGCTGGGCAATCTCTACGGCACCACAATGATTGGTGGAACAGCCGAACAGGGTACGGTGTTTGAGTTCGCGCCCTAATGCCTCTGAGGAGAGTCAGCCTAAAAGAGCTGGATTCGTTAACGGCGAAGCGAGGCGTCAATTCGTTTGTCGGGAACTGACCAGCGCCGTGAATCACTAATGTAACATCCCGATTTCAGTCATTGAACCCGCGCGAATGATGCCCTTCGCCCGGCTTTACCGAGTCAAAGAACCGCATTGTCGATGAGCCGCGTCGATCCAACGTAGGCCGCAATCGCAACCAGAGTCTTGGCAGCGACTATTTGGACTGGATCGAGCGTTTCGGGATGAACCATCTCAAAATAGTCGAGCCTCACCGTCGGCTCACTCTCTAAGATTTGCTTCCCCGCTTCAATTAGCGCGGCGGAACATCGTTCTCCATCTAGAAAAAGCTGCCGGACGTGTCGCAGCGAGCGTTGCAAAACCAAAGCCCGCTCGCGCTCTTCCGTATTCAAGTAGGCGTTGCGGGAGCTCTTGGCGAGGCCATCAGACTCGCGGATGATGGGGCAGGCGACGATCTCCACAGGAAAATCAAGGTCCCGCACCATCCGCCGGATTACCGCCAACTGCGCGGCATCTTTCTGCCCGAAGAATGCCGCGTCGGGCTCGATGATGTGAAACAGCTTCGCGACTACCGTCGTGACTCCGCGAAAATGACCCGGGCGCGAGCGTCCATCGAGCTTTTCGCTCAGACCATCGACGACAACCCAGCTCACCGCTCCCTTCGGATACATCTCTTCTACCGACGGCGCAAAAACAATTCCCACCCCTTCTTTTCCGAGCAACTCACAATCGCGTTCGAACTGCCGCGGATACTTCGACAAATCTTCCGCCGGTCCAAATTGCGTGGGATTTACAAAGATCGAGGCCCCAACGCCGTCGCACTGCGCCCTCGCGGCGCGGACCAGCGACAGGTGTCCTTCATGCAGAGCCCCCATGGTCGGCCCCAGGCCAAGGTGCGTGCTCGGAGTGCGCGCCGCGCGACAGGCAGCGCGGGCTTCGGCAATGGTCGAGCAGATCTTCATGACTTGGGGCTTGGGCAAAGTAGCCCCTAGAGGGGCACGTCAAGATCGGTTCCTTTTCGGCATCGCTAAAGCGATGCCCTGATACGAACCATATTTCTCCCCGCTGCCGGTTTCCACACCAAATGCCCAGACGCTTACGGAGTTTCGCGGAATTGGACATCCAGTTCTTTCAGAGTTCCGAGGAGCAGGGCGCGGTTCTCCCGCAGTTGGACGTTGGTCTGTTCGGTTGGATCCTGGGGATGGGCCTGGGCAACCAGCACCACGCGGCCATACGGCCAGGCGCTCGCGGGAAGCGAGACCAACTCGGCCGGAATTTCTTCCGGCTTCAACATGTGAATTTCGCGATTTGAAAGATCGACAATGCCGATCCCATCGTCCCGCACCACCAGATACGGGTTCTTCCACCCGCTCATATCGCTGATGCTCGGATACTTGGAGGGATCGGGCATCGGGATGGACTCCAGTCCGGTCGTCTTTGGTGTTTCCGACACCGCCTCCGGCGCGGCCTGCGGAGGCTTGGAGCAAGCGACCAAAGCCGCCAACAGAATACAGAGGACAAGCAGTTTTCGAACGTGCACGACGTTGTCTCCGCCTGCCATTATCGCCGCATGGCCTGCTTGCGGTGGAGTACCGAACGATGGACTACCGTTTCGAGTGCGTCCTGTGTTTCCTTCGGCAAGTGATAGCTCTCGCCATCATTCGGAAACTGGTGCGAGGCCACATCGGCCTTGAAGGCTAGCAGCGATTGCGTGATCAGAGCCGCGGCATCTCCGTAGCGGCGAACGAATTTTGCGGGATGTCCGAACGTCAGGTTCACGAGGTCGTGGAAGACGAGCACTTGGCCATCGCAATCCGGCCCCGCGCCGATGCCGATCGTCGGCGCTTCGACTTCGGCGGTGATCATGGCCGCGACTTCCCGCGGAATACCTTCCAGATAAATGCAGGTCACGCCAGCCCGATCAAGCGCGACGGCATCGCGCATCAGTTGTTCGATGGCACCGAGCGTCTTGCCCTGCACCTTGTAGCCGCCCATGATGTTGACTGATTGCGGAGTCAGGCCGATATGCCCGGCAACGGGGATTTCGGCGTCAATCACACGCCGGATCACATCCACTCGCTTTTCGCCGCCTTCCATCTTCACGGCCTCGGCGCCAGCTTCCTTCACGAAGCGGGCAGCGTTGTGAACCGCATCAACGGCGTCTACCTGGTAAGACCCGTAGGGCATGTCAGCGATCAGCAGCGCGTCTTTTACGCCGCGCCGCACCGCCTTCACGTGATGCAGCATCTCATCGACGGTCACCGAAAGCGTGTTCTCGTAGCCGAGCATCGTCATGGCGAGCGAGTCGCCCACCAGGGCAATGTCGATACCAGCCTCATCCACCAGACGAGCGGTCGCATAGTCGTAAGCAGTCAGGCAGGTGATCGGTTCGCGGTGAAGCTTTTTTTCCCGGATAGTGGCAGTGGTGATCTTGTGGCGAGGTTCGCCGATGGGGGTAAGACTCACGATGTCCTCCAGTGCCCCTCCGCAACCCGGGCGGATAGAGCCTGTACGCGTCGTCTTGCAGTTGTTGGATGACGCTGGGGGGATTATAGCCGCAAAAGGGTTGGTGGTCGATAGGGGTTAAGCGTTCATACGGAAGCAAAGTAAGACCATGGACGATTGTCTTACTCTATAGTAAGATTAAGAATCATGCGAAGCTTTCGAACGGTCATCAGTTCCAAGGGCCAGGTAGTGATTCCAGCCGAATTGCGCGAGGAATTCGGACTCGATCGAGGTACCCGTGCTATCTGGACCAAAGATAAGGGAAGGCTGGTGCTGACTCCGATAACCGAGCAGCGATTGAGCGAGATCATGGGCTTTCTTAAGCCGGGTCCGGGCGAGCCTTCGATGTTCGAGGAGTTGTTCGCGGAGCGGGAACGGGAACGCAAACGTGAGGATCAATGACGGCTGTCTTTTCCCGAGGCAGTGCGCGGCGATACGTGCTCGACGCTAACGCGCTGTTGGGGTTTTTTGAGGCTCGTCGCGGCGCTGCGGAGAAAGTCCGACACCTGCTGGGCGAGGCCGCCCGCCAGGATTTGCCGCTGTTGATGTCCGCTGTGAATTGGGGTGAGGTTTTCTACATTGCTTGGCGGCACCACGGCGAGGCTGCTGCTCGCGAAGCTGAGACGAATCTGCTCGAGATGCCCATTTTGGTCGTCGCCGCCGATCAGGAACGCGCCTCCCGCGCCGCCGCCCTGAAACAAAGGCACGGGCTCGGCTACGCCGATGGGTTCGCCGCCGAACTAGCGATCGAACGCGGGGCTTGGCTGGTCACAGCTGATCCCGAGTTTCAGAAAGTGGGGAAGGTCCTGTCCATCTACCCGCTTTCTCGACACGAGCGGTAGACCGGCAAACTAGCGGTGCAGACCCTAACTTCTACGCGCTGGCCGCGCTCTCTCCGCCTAGCGGCAGGAAGTATTGCGTACCCTTGATGGGAGCCGAGACCTTCTTCAGCAACTCCTGCAAGTCTTCGTTGCGGTCCACGAAGTCGATCTCGCTGGTGTTGACGATCAGCAGATCCGATTGCGTATAGTGAAAGAAGAAGTGTTCCTAGGCCTTCACCACTTCCATCAGGTAATCTTCGCTGATGGCTTTTTCGCTGCTCGCGTTTTTTTTCTTCAGCCGCTTCTTCAGCACTTCCGGCGTGGCCTGCAAATAGATGACCAGGTCGGGCGTGGGAATCTGCTCGCGGAAATAATTGAAGTAGCGATTGTAGGTATCGAGTTCCTGATCGTTCAGATTCAGGCAGGCGAAAAGCTTGTCTTTTTCGAAGATGTAATCGGCAACCACGGTTTTGTTCGAACGTGGACCAAGATCGAGCGCGCGCAACTGCTCGAAACGGCGGATCAGGAATGCCAGTTGCGCCTGAAAGGCCGCGCCGGGCTCGCCCTCGTAGAACGCCTTCAGAAATGGATTGTCTTCCGGTTCGATGATACGTTGCGCGGCCAAGCGCTCTCCGAGAACCCGGGCCAGCGTGCTCTTCCCCACTCGTATCGGACCTTCGACTGCAATGTACCGGGGAAGTTCGAAGAGATTAGCCATGAATTGTTGGTGGAGAACTGGAAAGCAGAATATATGGCTTCGGGCGTATGTGCAATTGTGGAATTCCGTCGTTCGCTATTCGCGTCCGGGGCAGATTTGCGCACGACGAACAACGAAAACCGAACGACGCGCTAGAATCTCCACATGCTGCCCGCTCTCATCGGCCTCGCGTCCGCCGCGAGCTCAGGGGCCGCCGGCTACCAGTCCATTGCTCCGACGGGACAGTGGTACGGGCGGACTATTGCCAGTGGAATGCGGGGAAGCAAACAGATCGCGCTGACCTACGATGACGGGCCGAACGATCCGCACACGATGAACCTCCTCGATGTGTTGGCCAAGCACAATGTGCGAGCCACGTTCTTCATGCTCGGCCGCTACGTGCAGCAGCGGCCTGACATTGCGCGTGCAGTGGCGCAGGCGGGACATGTCATCGGCAATCACACGTTCACGCATCCGCTGCTCACCTTCAAATCAGAAGCGGACACACGTTCGCAATTGGTTGACTGCGGTCAAGCTTTACAAGCTGCCGTCGGCGAGCACTCAAAGTTGTTTCGTCCACCGTTTGGCGGAAGGCGTCCGGCAACGCTGCAGATTGCGCGCTCGCTAGGGCTGGAGACGGTGATGTGGAATGTCACGGGCTACGACTGGAACGCGCCGTCCGCGGCAGTGATCGAGAAGAAAGTCGTGCGGCAGATGCGGGGGGGGGATGTGATCCTGCTGCACGACGGCGGACACAAAGCGATGGGTGCGGATCGCTCGCAGACAGTGATGGCTACGGAGAACCTGATCCGGCGGTATAAGGATGATGGTTGGGGGTTTGTGACGGTGGGAGAGATACGAGCTGCCAGCAGTATGCAAACTCAGCCGACGCAAGAGCAGGTCAAAGCCGCTACCAATCTTGAGGCTGCCATTCACTTGCAGGATGGTGCCTTAACAGAATCGGCCCTTCATCAGGCATTCGCCGCGGGACTCCATCCCATGCATGAGCGGTTTCTAACGGTCTTGGCCGAGGCTCCGTGGCATTTCCGGCACGAGGATACTGTTCATGCACTACAGGAGTTGCGCACTCCAACCGCCGTCGATGCGCTGGAAAGAACGGCTTATGCGGTTCACGGCTATCTCGATTACGATGAGGACTTCGGCTTAGCTCGAAAATGCACATGGGCACTGGCAGACATCGGCACACCCGAAGCGCATAAAGCCCTTACGCGTTTGGCGGCCTGCGAGAACCCAATCATAGCCAGCTACGCGCAGAAACGATTAACGAATTGGCAAAAGGAACTAAATCGTAAAGGACGCGCTTGCGTCAGTTGAAGTGTCCAGATTTATGATTCAGCGCATGCCTCCATATGTTATCCGGGCCGCTTTTTCACAGCACACTGTCCGGGTCTATCAAGCCTACCGCGCGGAAATTGCGATGCCCGCGCTGGCGTCTGGAAGGTTTGTTCCACCTTTCAACATCGGGCGCATGACCTGGATCAAGCCTTCGTTTAACTGGATGATGTATCGGTGTGGCTATGCGACCAAGCCTGGCCAAGAAGTAGTTCTGGGTATCGACATAACACGAGAGGGCTTCGAGTGGGCGCTCGAACACGCCGTTCTCTCCAACTACAACCCGTCCATCCAATCTTCGCACGCTGCCTGGCGAAGCAGTCTGGCAGAATCACCAGTGCGGATACAGTGGGATCCTGAACGCGACTGGCGCTTGAATGTTGTGGAAAATGTCAGGGCAATCCAGATCGGGTTGGCTGGTGAAGCTGTTAAGCAGTACGTGAACGAGTGGATTGTGTGACTGGAAGACGTGACGTCGGTTGCGCATCGTCTAGGTGTCGATCTGAAAAGTAACACCGTCCCTGACGACTTGCCCGACAAGTTTGAGATGCCCTACCCTCTCAGGTCGGAACTACGACTAAAACTCTCCCAAACAATCCTGCCGACGTCAGACTGATAGATCATCTGCTTCACGCGGTGGTCAACAAACAATCACCATTGGACCAACAGCCTTTTCCTACGCCGCTGCCATCGCGAACGCCTGCTTCGCCGCCGCCACCGTCTGCTGCACATCTTGTTGGCTGTGCACTGCTCCCAAAAACGCGGCTTCGAACTGCGACGGAGGCAGGTAGATACCGTTTTCGAGCATCGCCCGGAAGAAGTTTCCGAAAGCTTTGGTGTCGGACCTCTCAGCCGACGCCCAATCCGTCACCGGACCCTCTGCGAAGAACCAGGTGAATATCGAACCGATCAGCGACCGGGCTATGCGGCAAGCGACACCTAGCCGATCGGAACGACGCCGACTCTGGGTGGGACAGCACCGGGAACCCCAGATCGGCGTGCGAACTCCAGATGTTTTTTCTGGGCATAAATCCAAAGATGCCAGCCCCAGCGCGACGCGAGCCGATCCTCGATCGAATGCGGGAGGCGCTTGCCGATGCCCGGAAGCCAGTTCGGATTCCAGAACATCACTTCGGTTCTGACATTGCTGAATTTCTGGAACATTTGCCCGGCCGAGGCTCTTGAAAATGCCTGGGAGAGCGGGTTATCGGGGCCGGCTGTGTTGCGGTTCAGCATGTTCTGCATTTCAAGGTAAGCTGCCGGATCCTGGCGGATGAGGTAGGCATGGCGGCGCAGTTCCTCTTCTGGTTCGTGCCAGATCTTGCGCGCCAGTCTGATGCCCGGTTCTGTCCTGAGAAGTTGCGCACGCAAGCGGCGAACCAGTCCCAAATTGAGATAGTAGTTGAACGAATTGCGATGGTAGAGCATGATCACGGCGCGTCCACCCGGAACCAGCACGCGGTGAACCTCCCGGATCGTCCGCGGTGTATCGGGCGTGTGATGAAGTACGCCGTGGGAGTACACGAGATCAAACGAGCCGTCAGCGAAGGGCAAGTTCTCGGCATCACTCTGAACGAAACGCCCTTCCAGTTCTGCCAGTTGAAAGCGCGTCTGGGTGATGCTGACGGCGGCGTTGGTCAGGTCGACTGCCGTGTAATGGGCGCCGGCGCGTGCGAAGAGTTCGGCTTCGCTGCCGCATCCGCAGCCGATTTCGAGCACCCGGAGTCCGCGGGTCTTTTCAAAGCCCACCGCCGACTGGAGACGCGGGTGCACTTTGTACCTGTGTTCGTCCAGGCTCTTGTAGAAGGCGGGAGTTTCGCGCCGTTCGCTGGTAAACCATGAGTCACAGGGAGAGTTCTGCCAGAAACTCTGGACCTTTCTTTTCACGTTATATTGAAGCAGTGCGGCCGTGTTGTTCGGGAACGGTTCAGCTTTCAGGAAAAGCCCTGGATTGGAGATCAACGACTCGGACATGGCGTACCTTTCATGGCGCGCAACCACCTGCGATTTCGCTGTGAGCGGAGCCAATCGGCCCGACTGGGTGCCGGGGCCTGCGAAACTTCAGTAAAAGTTCAAGCGAATCAGTCGGGACAATTCAGGCGGCTAGCAAAGCAGGGTGCAGAGCAATGCAAAGATGCGTCGTGTACCAGTCGAACGGTGTGAATGAGTTTCGCAAAGTCGTTCCCGGGAAGCCATGGATGGAGCAGCGGATTTAAAGTAGTAGCCACTCAGGTGCGAAGGCACGGCACAGGCAACAACTTGCGACCCGGTGGCTGAGAATAGCGGGATCACTTCGCAAGGCAGCGCATCTGATTCGTCGTAGACGGCCTCCAGAACGTCTTCTGCCGCCAGACCCAGAGACAGAAAGATTGTAAGGATCATCAACAAGACGATGCCACCATGCGGGTTGGCTGCTGCGCCCATTGAGGTGTATTAACAGGAGATGTAGCGTCCGGTCAATGCAATGGATCACATCTTGATGTGCAGGAGTGCGCGAGAGAGCTTCGGCGCAAAACCAACCGTCGTGGTCCTTGTGACTGGCATGTGGGATTGCGAAGGAAGGGATCGAAGGGATCCGGGGCAAGCCCTGCCACGACTGCTCACCGCGACTGTCGCGACTCCCTCTACCGCGTACCCGGCAAAACTAGGGTTTGCGCTAACGCCTTCGGCTGCTACGCGTCCACGGTTGCAAACGCCTGCTTCGCCGCCGCCACCGTCTGCTGCACATCTTTCTCGCTGTGCGCCGCAACCAGAAACCCAGCTTCGAACTGCGACGGCGGCAGGTAGATTCCATTTTCGAGCATCGCCCGGAAGAAGTTTCCGAAGGCTTTCGTATCGGACTTCTCCGCCGACGCCCAATCCGTTACCGGGCCCTCTGTAAAGAACCCCGTGAACATCGAGCCGCCACGGTTGTGGCACATGGTCACTCCGGCATCTTTGGCGGCGGCGGCGACTCCGGCGACGACTTCCCCGGCGCGTTTATCGAGTTGCGCATACCCCTCTTTTTTATGGTCGCGCAGGGAACTCAGCGTCGCGCGGCCAGCGGCCATCGCCAGCGGGTTCCCAGAGAGCGTTCCCGCCTGGTACACGGGGCCTAGCGGAGCGATCAAGTCCATGATTTCGCTGGGACCGCCATACGCGCCCACCGGCAGGCCTCCGCCAATGATCTTGCCCATGGTCGTCAGGTCGGGCTTGATTCCGTAAAGCTCCTGCGCGCCGCCGAAGGCGAGACGAAAACCCGTCATCACCTCGTCAAAAATCAAAACTGTCTTTTCGTGCGCGGTAAGGGCGCGCAGCGCTTCCAAAAATCCGCGAATCGGAGGCACGCATCCCATATTGCCCACCACCGGCTCAACAATCACGCACGCAATCTGATTCTTGAATTTCTCGAAAGCCTGCTCCAAAGCGCAGATGTCGTTATAGGGCAGAGCCAACGTGAACTGCGTGAACTCCTCCGGCACGCCCGCCGAGCCCGGAATGCCCAGCGTTGCCACGCCCGAGCCCGCCTTCACCAGCAGCGCATCGGAGTGTCCGTGATAGCAGCCCTCGAACTTCACAATGTATTTGCGCTTCGTGTATCCGCGCGCCAACCGGATCGCCGACATGGTCGCTTCCGTGCCCGAGCTGACGAAGCGAACTTTTTGCATGTGCGGAAACGCCGAAATCACCAGCTCGGCCAGATCGGCCTCGGCCGGCGTGGAGGCTCCAAAGCTCGTGCCTTTGCGCGCCGCCTCGGTAATCGCGTCAATTACGGCCGGTGCGGCGTGCCCCAGAATGAGCGGGCCCCACGAGCCGATGTAGTCCACATAGTCATTGCCGTCCGCGTCCCAAATGTGCGAGCCCTGGCCGCGCACGATGACCGGCGGCTCGCCTCCCACGCTGCCGCATGCGCGTACCGGGGAGTTCACGCCGCCGGGGATAAACTGTTCGGCGCGTTTCTGGAGCTTGCGGGATTGTTCGGTCTTGCGGGCCATGGGTCCTAATATAGCAGCGGCGCCTGGGACGCTGGCAGCGCGGCAGGTCACATCAACTTGTGACGAAGAACACGAAGGGAGGTCAGGGGTAAGAGGTCAGCATTGCAGCAGTGAAAAGCTACAACGTCGGGACCTCGAGATTTTTACCTCTGCAATCTGACCTCTTACCCCTGACCTCTTTCCTCCCTCACCAAATGTGGGAGTAGCCATCGCGCCGCGCGAGTCCAACCTTAATCCCGAACAGTTCGCCCAACTTCTCGGCCTGCAGGATGTTCTCTTTCGCTCCATCGGCGATGATCCGCCCCTTCGACATGAGCACTACCCTGTCGATCTCAGGAACGATATCGGGGATCTCATGCGTGACCAGGATGATGCCAATTCCCGACTGGGCCAGAGAGCGCATGGTCTCGCGCAATCCGCGCTGCGCCGCGATGTCCAGGGAGTTGCAGGGCTCGTCGAACAATAATGCGCGGGGCTTATGGACGAGGGCCCGCGCAATCAACACGCGCTTGGCCTCACCCGACGACATTGCTTGCACGGCGCGCTCCGCCAGATGCCAGACTCCAAGCTGAGCTAGGGCTGCCCTTGCCCGTTCTTCGTATTCCGGATCGACGGCGTGGTTAGGAAAAATGCGTGTGCTGCTGAAAAAGCCCGACAGCACGACGTCCAATCCACTCGCTTCGCCGGTGCAGGAAGACATCAGATCATTGGAGACGATCCCGAGCAGCGAACGGAGTTCCAAGACGCTCCAACTCTTCTGGCCGAAAATAGTCATGCTCGATCCTTCACGGGCAACCGGATAACATTCGCGCGTGATGGTCTTGATCAGGGTGGATTTGCCGCACCCATTCGGACCGAGCACCGCAACATGTTCGTCGGCCTGCACGCAAAGACTGAAGTCGTCGAGGACAACGTTTTCCCCGCGCATGACGCGGACGTTCCGCAGGTCGAGGAGTGGGGGCGGGATCGGCGGATGGGCTGATTTCACGCTACAGTATCGCAAGAACGGGCTCGGACGGCGCAACTGCCGCGACATTTAATTAATTCATCGGACTTTCACAAAGCTGCAACACTGCTGCAATCTCTCGAAGCTACTCTGGCGACAGTTGCCCTTCTAACCGGGAGGGTTTATCAGGACGGCCTTGGGGGGCTCCAGGCTGTCCTTTTTGATTTTGAACGCGCTGTGGGCGAGTCAGCATCATCTGAGGTAGGAGCGCACAATCTCCACCAGTTCGTCGGCCGCCAGCGCCTGCCCGGAACTGGCTTTTTTCGAGTCGATTACGTGGAATCGGATGTGGCCTTCGAGCAGTTCCGCCATCAAGCCGTTCATGGCGCCGCGCGCGGCGGTAATCAATTGGAGCACGTCGGAACAATCGTGGTCACCTTCGAGCGCACGTTCGATCGCGGCGATTTGGCCTTTGATCCGCTTGATGCGCAGGATCAGCTTGGGTTTTTCTTCGACGGTATGCATGGTTCCGGCCTCTTCTGGTAGTATACCCCACTATAGTATACTAAAAATTGCAAACGACCGGAATGATACCAAGCGCTCTGGCCACACCAGAATGTTTGGAGTGATCGCAATCCCATTGCCGGCATGATCAAGAACAATGCGGGTGGCATGGGCGAACCGTGAATTTGTGGATATGATTTTGCAATTGAAATTCATTTTCAATATGAAAGACGAGCGCAGTGCAGGTGGAGATCGCCCCGCGGCTCCGGCTCGGGCCTTAGTGGTGGCGCTCGTCTGCACGCTGGGTTTCTTTGCTCCCGCCTCTTGGGCTCAGTCTCGGGATAACTCCGCTCCGACTCCTACGGCCGCTTCTGCAGCGCCGAGTGCTGCTCCAAGTAGAGATGATCCGCCTGGTCCGCCGGGCGATGCTGCCGTCGATCCTGAGGCCATGCTTCCACATATCAAGAGCACCCGGTTCTGGCTCTCGGGGCAGATGAACTTCATCTTCCAGACTCATCCCGACTTTCATGCTGACTATAGCGGGCCGCACAGTCTGAGTTCGCATTACGAGAAAGCCACTTCTCGCGTGATGACGCTCTACACGGGCGTGCGGCTTAACAATTCCACCGAACTTCTGGTCGACCTGGAAGAGACCGGTGGGGCAGCGCTTACCCAGGGCTTTGGCCTCGCGGGGAACACGGATCTGGACATCGTGCGCAATCCGTCGCTGAGCAAAGCGCCGTACTTGGGCCGCGGCATGATCCACAAAGTATTCGCGTTGAGCAAAGACAAGATTGAAAACCCGCGGAGCTACCTCTCGTTGTTCGATGAGTTGCCGCGACGGCGCCTCGAAATTCGCGCCGGTAAGTTCAGCATGCCGGATTTTTTCGATTTGAATTCGGTTGGCACCGATACTCACTTTCAATTCATGAACTGGTCGGTGGACAATAACGGCGCCTGGGACTACGCCGCCGATACTCGCGGCTACACCGTAGGCATCGTAGCGGACTACGAAGACCGCAACTGGGGTCTGCGCTTCTCCGAGGCGCTGATGCCAAAGGTTGCGAACGGAATTGATCTGGTCTGGCGGCCGTGGCAGGTTCATGCGGAGAACTGGGAATTTGAACTCCGTCGCGGCGTTCTTCCTAAGAAACCGGGCATCGTTCGGCTGCTGGCCTACACGAATTACGCCAACATGGGCGTTTATCGCGATGCGAATACCCAGTTCAAAGAAGGTTTGGTCGCGGTCCCGGATATCACGAATCATCCCTGGCACATCACGCGCAAGTATGGATTCGGCGTCAACGTGGAACAGAATCTCGCGCGTTACGTCACGGCGTACGCACGCTGGGGATGGGACGACGGGAAAACCGAATCCTTTGCCTACACGGAGATCGATTCGACGTTTAATCAGGGTGTGGGCGTGGGCGGCGCGTTATGGCATCGCAAACAAGACCGTGCGGGCATTGCCTTCGTTTCGAACGGAATCAAGAAAGACCACCAGGTGTACCTGGCAGACGGCGGACAAGGCTTCCTGCTCGGCGATGGGAAGCTGAACTACGGACGAGAAAAGATCGTCGAATCGTATTACACGCTACATGTTTGGCGTGGTATCTATCTCGCTCCCGGAGTGCAGCATATCAACAACCCCGGCTACAACCGCGACCGCGGGCCGGTCCTCGTACCGAGTTTGCGCGCGCATGTGGAATTCTAGCTCTCAGCTAAAAGCGAAGAGGGAGCAACCAGTTCTGCAATCCCTAGAACGTCCACTTCAGCGAAAACTGCGTTATTCTTGGGCCGTTCTGGTAGTTGATCACTTGCAGAGCACCGAAGCCAGCGCTCGGGACGAGATAGCATTGCTGGTTCAAACTCAATCCGTCGCCGCAGTTCGTTCCGAAGGGGCTGTACTGGGTGGAAACCACGCCCGTGCCGTTCTGGACATAATCCCAAGGCTGGCGTGAAGCTGGCGAGTAAGCAAGTGGCCGAAGCTGATCGCGATTGATCATTGGCTGCAACTGAGTAGAACCGTGGAGAGGAGTGGTGGCATCTTCTGCCACTCCTCATCGCGGAGTATTTTTTCAACTGTTTCGCGTAATTCCCGATTCCTGCTTTTCGATCGTCCGCAAAGCCCATGCCATACGCGGAGTATTGTGGGCGATTCCGAATCGCCCCTGAGCGTCCAACAGAATGATCCCCCCGTGGCCGTTCAGGCGTTGCTTCAGGTAGTTCATCGCTTCCTTCGCGATCCACTCCGGTATGCTGCCGGATTCGACGCGGTCCGCTGCCCACTTCGCCAGCACCAGTTTCATGATGGGCTCGCCCCATCCGGTGGTGGACGCGGCGGCGCTGAGATTGTCGGCATAGCAGCCGCAACCAATCAGCGAAGAATCGCCGAGACGGCCGGGAGCTTTGTTGAGCGTGCCTCCCGTTGACGTGGAGGCCGCAATATTACCGTCGCGGTCGAGGGCGACGGCTCCGACGGTATCGTGCGAAATTTCGGGAGCGAAAAGATCGTTGCCGTGGGTTGAAGCCTGTGCCTGATATTGGCGCAGGCGTTCGATCTCCCGCGGGATGACGAGATCTTCATTCCGGCAAAGTTCGACGCCATGCTCGGCCGCAAAGCGCTCCGCGCCTTCTCCGACAAAATAAACATGCGGACTGTCGCTCAGAATCCTGCGGGCGGTTCGAACCGGGTTGCGCAGTCGCTCGACGCAGCCAACGCCGCCTCCGCGGAGGGTCGCGCCGTCCATGATGAAGGCGTCGAGTTGCACCTTGCCGTCACGATTCAGGAAGCTGCCGCGGCCAGCGTCAAAAGTCTCGTCGTCTTCCATCACCACGATGGACTCTTCGACCGCGTCGAGAGCCGAGCCGCCCTTTTCCAGGGCGCGCCATCCGGCAGCGGCGGCGTTGCGCACACCATTCAGGTGAGCGTCCACCATGTCATCAGGAATAGCCCACGCACCGCCATGAACGACCAGAACAGGATTCGTTGGCACTTTCAGTCCTTACATGAAGTTGCGGGGGATAGTTTAGCAGGCTGCGGAGAAAGTGTGATCCGTGGCAAATCGGATCAGGACCACGTTCAGCGATGCTGGAAACTGTTACGCGGCCTTGGCCGGTGCGTCCATTTCCCTGGTCCGCTGCCACGTGTAGAGGACGCGGTGGACCACGGTAATCGTCGAAAGCACGGCGATTACCCACAGCGCCGGAGCCATCACGTTGAACACTGCGCCGATGATGAGCAGCACCAGACGCTCGGGACGCTCCATAAACCCAACGCGGCAAGTGCCAATGAGCGACTCGGCGCGGGCGCGGGCGTAGCTCACCATAATGGCGCTGATCATGGCCAATGCGGCTAGCACTACGTAGAAGAACCGGTTGCCGCGGCCGTAAAAAACCAGCAATCCCAAGAAGAGCGACGCATCGCTGTAGCGGTCAACAATGGAATCGAAAAAACCTCCGAAACGCGTGACCTTATTGGAGAGGCGGGCGACGCGGCCATCCACCAAGTCAAAGAACCCCGACCCGATAATGACCAATCCGGCGTAAAAGAACATGCGCCGCTGGTTGTCACCGTTGGCATAGCCGAATAAGAATGCGGCGTAGCTGTTGACGGCCAAACCCATCACGGTCAATGCGTTGGGATTGATGCGCGAGAGCGCGAGCAGGCGCACGATGGCATCGAGCAGAACGCCGCAGGCGCGTCCGACTCCGTTGGTCCAGCTCATGTCGCGCCCCTCACAACCTTGCGGTTCATTCGATTCCTGTCTCGGCCTGCAATTTGGCTCCTTCGGCGATGTCGTGCATCGTCGAGAGCTTCAGAATTTCCATTTCGCGGCTTCCACCCGGCGTTACAACCGTCGCGGTGTCGCCCACTTTCTTGTTCAACAGGGCGCGCCCGATCGGCGAAGTGGTGGATATTCTGCCGTTGGCCACATCGGACTGTTCGCTGGCTACCAACTCGTACTTCATTTCTTCGTTCTTGGTGCCGTCGAAAATCGTCACGATCGAGCCCAGACCAACTTTATCCTTGGGGATATTGTTCATGTTGACCAGGGACAGGTCGGCGAGACGCTGGCCGAGTTGACGGACGCGCGCCTTCAGGTACTCCTGGCGCTGCTTGGCCGTGTGATACTCGGCGTTCTCGCTGAGGTCGCCCAAGGCAACTGCCTTCTTGAGTTCCCGGGGAATATCGAAGGCCAGTTCGTGCTCGAGGGTGTTAAGTTCGTCGCGAAGCTTTTTCTTGATGTCTTCAGTCATGCCACTGGGCATTATAACCCGCAGCCATTGGGAGTGGCACTCGGGTCTGTCTGGACTCGACAAAGCCGCCCCAACCTATCCAACCTTTTAATCCCAAATGACTTAGGCGAGCAGGGGCTGAAATCGCCCCGTCATAAGCCGCTCGGCGACGTTCTTCATTGCCTTAGTATCGGCGCTCGGCTAGACTAGGGGGAGTTCAAAGCGCCCTCGGGAAGGGCACCCTCCATGAACGGCGACCGCGTTTTCCACATCGGCGATAAGGTCGTATACCCCAATCATGGTGTCGGAATTATCGAACAGATCAGCAGCCGCACCATCGGTGCGACGGTCGAGAAGTTCTACCTGTTGAAAATTGCAGCAAGCAGCCTGAAGGTCATGGTGCCGTTCGCCAACGTCAACAATGTCGGAATGCGCCCGGTTGTCCGTAATGGCGAGGTAGAGAAGATAGTGGATTACCTCTCCTCCGGGGAATGCATCAATGCGGCCGACTGGAAAGACCGGTTTAGAGAGAATTCCGACCGGATGCGAACTGGCTCTCTCACGGACGTAGCAGCGGTACTGAAGAGCCTACTGATCCTGGGGCAGGGCAAGTCGCTCTCCTTCCGCGAAAAGAAAATGCTGGAGCGAGCCCGCTACCTGCTGGTCAGCGAAATAGCCATCTCGCGCAACTGCGCCGAGAGCCTGATCGAAGAAGCCCTCACCAAGGCCCTGACGAAGTGCAACCTGCGCTTCCCGGAGATTTCTGAACTCGCCTCGTAACATGTGGTGACGGGGCTTGGCCCCGCCTCCACGCAACCTCTATCAGCGAGCCGGATGCGCTTCCATCCAGGACTGAAGAATCAAAATCGCGGCCATGCGATCAACCGCCTGCCCACGCTTCTTGATCGAGAGATCGGTTTCGCGCAGCAAGCGATTGGCTTCGGTCGAGGTCCAGCGCTCGTCCCACAGATGGACGGGCAGACCAAAGTGAGCATGCAGATCGGCGGCGAAAAGCCGCATCTTCTCCGACTGCGTTCCTTCGGCGCCGCTGAGGCGGAGGGGCAGGCCGACCACAATTTCCCGCACATCGTATTTCGCCAGTACCTCGCCCAGCGCTGCCAGATCGCGGCGCTTGTTCTGGCGCTGTATCGTATCCAATCCCTGGGCGGTAATCCCCAGCGGATCAGTGACTGCCACTCCAATTCGCTTTGAGCCGACATCGAGGGCCATGACACGGCCAAGGACTAGATTTGCGGGTGTATCCACTGCTTCATTGTAGATGGCGAAACGCAAAAGGCTTCTATTCCCGCAATTCCAATGGTGCAATTCCTGCGACAGTAAGGCAGAATTGTGGCCTGTCAGAGCCCGGCTGAGCCGGCCAGACAACAATCCGTATGGACAACACTGCAACTCAAAGCGGCAACCACTGGTCGCTGACGCTGCTGGGCGTAGGCCTGGTCATCATGTTTGCGTATTACGGCGAGTCGGTGCTGGCCGTATTGTTCTTCGCCATCCTTCTCAGTTTCATGCTCTCTCCGGTGGTGCAAGCGCTGGAGTATTTGCACCTTCCGCGAGCCATGGCGGCGCTGATCAGCGTGGTTGCTCTACTCGGAGTTCTTTACGGCATCACCGCTGCTTCCTACAGCCAAGCCATCATTTTTGCCGACAACGTGCCGAAATACTCGCAGAAGATCCGCTCCATCGTGCAGCCCTTCCAGCAGGACGCGGAGAAACTGGCGAAGACCGGCGAGGTGGTCGGCGAACCCGAACCTTCCAACGTTGTGCGGGTGCGGCAGGTGCAAAGCTGGTCCGAGACGCTGACGCACGGCGCGGGAACCGTGACCGACATTGTGCTGGCAGCATCGTTTATCCCATTCTTGGCATACTTTTTGCTGACCTGGCAGAGCCATGCGCGCTCGGCCACGGTAATGCTGTTTCCTTTACAGCACCGGCACACGGCATTCGTGACGCTTGGGCTGATCGGGAAAATGCTGCAGAGCTTCATTGTAGGCAATCTTCTGATCGGCCTGCTGATCTCAGGCGTCAGTGTGGCCCTCTTCGGGCTATTGCATGTTCCGTTCTTCTATTTCGTCGGCGTTCTGAGCGGCTTCCTGAGCCTGGTTCCCTACCTTGGAATCGTGCTGGCGATGGTGCCGCCGATCCTGGTCGGCATCGGACAACTGGAGGCCGGAGACCTGCTGGTGGTAGTGCTGTGCGTGGTCGGATTGCATCTTTTCGCGCTGAATGTTCTCTATCCGAAGCTGCTGGGAAGCCGACTGAAGATCAATCCGCTGGCGGTCACGATTGCGCTGCTGTTCTGGGGAGCCGTCTGGGGCGCGATCGGCCTGGTGCTCGCGATTCCGATCACAGGTGCGATGAAAATTGTCTTTGACCACGTCGATTCGATGAAGCCATACGCCGATTGGCTGGGAGAATAAATAAAAGTGCGGGGACCGGGCTTTTGCCCGGCCAAAGGGGTAGAGCCCGAGCCTCCACACGGCCTTGTACTCTCGCGACTTTGTTTGGTTCTGAAAACGCCACTACACTGGAACCTTGCGCGCTCTGATCACACTTTTCTTGGTGGCTGTGTTCGCCTTCGGCGGATGGGCAGCGTTTCAGGTCTACACGCCGGTCACTCCGGCGCCCAAGACCTCTTTGCTGCTGCACACCGGCTATTCGACGCGTCGCATCGCAGCGGAACTAAAAAAGGCAGGTGTCATCCGCAGCGAACTCGCTTTCCGACTCTGGCACGTCACGCATCCCAAGCCCTCGCTCAAGGCCGGAGAATACGTCTTTGACCATGAGGCGACGCTTCCCGAGGTTTACGGCCGCATCGCTCGCGGCGATATTTACTTTCACGTCGTCACCATTCCCGAGGGCTACACGATGTTCGACATCGCCAAGGCGATGGAGGACGCCGGACTCGGGTCCGCAGTTGATTTCCTGCACTTGAGCGAGACCCAAACCCAGCTAATTTCCGATCTCGCGCCCCAGGCCAAGTCACTCGAGGGATATTTGTTTCCCAATACCTACCAGTTCACACGAACGCAAAGCCAAGAGGAAATGGTGGCGACGATGGTGCGCCAGTTCCGGCAGGTGGCGCAGCAGATCGGACTGAATTCCGACGTGCAAAAGACCGTCACCGTGGCGTCAATCGTAGAAAAAGAGACGGCGGCTCCCGACGAGCGTCCGCGCGTGGCCAGTGTTTACTACAACCGGCTGGCTCAAAGAATGGCCCTCGATGCCGATCCAAGTGTGATCTATGCGGAGTTGCTGGCGGGCACGTACAAGGGAGGCCTCCACCACGTCGACATGGCCGTCAATTCGCCCTATAACACGTATCGTTTCCCGGGGTTGCCGCCGGGGCCGATCGGCAATCCCGGACGAAGCGCTCTCGAAGCTGCCATGCATCCAGACACCACAAACTTTCTTTATTTCGTTAGCGATGGCAACGGGCACCACCGCTTCGCCCGCAGTCTGGAAGAGCACAATCGGAACGTGACGGCCTATCGCCGCACCATCAGCCTGCGGGGCGGCCTGCGATAAGCACTGAACCCTTCTCTGCCTTATACTAATCAGATATTCATGTACAACCAGTTCTTCCGGGTATTGGCATAGGAATGTATCGTATTCATCTGCGGCTGTTGTTCTTCTTGAGTTTAACGGCGGCCACTTTTCCGCTAGGCGGGTGTCTGTTTCGGACCCGTCCCCTGGACCGTCAACTTTCCAGCCGGCCGCTGAAGGCAGCCACTCAGCAGGAATTGATCGAATTCGTCAACGGTCAAGCAGCCAAAATCCGGTCCATGCAGGCCACCGTCGACATTGACGCCTCGGCGGGCGACATAAAGAACGGCCGCATCACCGATTACAAAGAGATTCGCGGCTATGTGCTGGCCCGCAAGCCGGACATGCTGCGGATGAAGGGCCTGCTCCCGGTCGTTCGCAATACGGCCTTTGACATGGTGAGCAATGGGCAGGAGTTCAAGGTATGGATTCCGACCAAAAACAAGTTCGTTATTGGATTGAACGCGGCCGACAATTATCAACCCGACAAGCGGTTGGAAAACATGCGGCCGCAGTATGTTTACGAAGCTATGTTGATCCCAGACATTAGTCCCGATGAGATCGCGGTTCTCGAAAACGGATACGAGACCGTACTTGACAACAAGAGACACCGGGTTGACCAGCCCGACTACCGGCTACTAGTCATTCGTAAAGGTCCGAACGGAAGCTATCTGTCCCGCAGGATCGAATTCAGCCGGACCGACCTGCTTCCTTACCGGCAGGTGATCTACGACCAGCAGGGGAACGTTGCTACTGATGCCCGATACGAGGGTTACAAGGATTTCGACGGAACCATGTTCCCGGCCATAATTCAGATCGAGCGGCCCCGGGAGAGTTACGACATCACCCTGAATATCATCAAACTTGAAATCAATAAACCATTGACGGACGACCAGTTTGCGCTGGAGCAACCGGCCGGCGCAGAGGTGGTGCACCTCGATCAGCCCAATCCCACCGCGGCGAAAGCGCCGGAAAACCGAGCGAAATAGTGCGAATCTCATAGAATCAGGACTGTGGACCGAACTTGGCAGATTGCGGGGAAGCTGGTGGCTTATATCGGGGTATGGCTGTAGCGCTACCGTCAGCGCCTGGGAAATCAGACGTCCCCCCTAGCGGAGTGGGGGCCCGGCGCAAAAAAACATATGATGAACCGAATGATCGTCGGGAACCTTGTGCATCGGCCAATGCGCTCGCTGATCACGATTGTGGCCGTGGCGCTTGAAGTTACTCTGATCCTGCTGATCGTGGGGCTTTGCCTGGGGATGATGCAGGACAGCCGTACCCGCACAGCCGGCATCGGTGCCGATGTGCTGGTGCTGCCGCCGGGATCTTCGTTCATCGCCGGCCTGTCGAGCGCGCCCATGTCAGTCAAGATCGGAGGCGTGCTGGCCAAACTACCCCACGTGAAGAATGTCGCTCCCGTGGTTCAACAAACCGTGCCAGCGGGATCGTTTTTCGAGATGATTACGGGGATCGATTTGCCTAGCTACGAAAGCCTGTCGTCGGGCTTCCACTATTTGCACGGCGGTGCGTTCGAAGGGCCGTACGATGTCCTGGTCGACGATCTTTTCGCCGAGTCCAAGCATGCCAAAGTGGGCGATTCGATTGACATTCTGAACCACAAATTCCGCATCGCTGGGATTGTAGAGCGCGGCAAGGGTGGTCGTAAGTTCGTTCCGCTTGACACGCTGCAAGACTTAGTCGGCGCCAAGGACAAAGCCAACGTCTTCTATCTCAAACTCGACGACCCGGCCAATGCGGACGCTGTGGTCGATGAGATCAAGCACGTCGCCGGCATGGAGCGCTATATGGCAAATTCCATGGCTTCTTACCTGGCCATGATGACCACCAGCAACATTCCGGGACTCTCCATTTTTATCAAGGTCGTGGTGAGCATTTCCGTGGTCATTGGATTTATCGTGATCTTCCAGGCCATGTACACGGCAGTTATGGAGCGGACGCGCGAAATCGGCATTCTGAAGGCGATGGGCGCTTCGAAGTTTTACATTGTGAACGTCGTGCTGCGGGAGACGGTACTGCTGGCCTTGGGTGGCATCGTGCTTGGCGTCATGGTGAGTATGGTGGCCCGAGCTGGACTGGCCCATAAATTTCCCCTGCTTCAGGTGGTGGTGGATCGTGGCTGGATCGTGCGCGCCACCCTGATTGCCATTGCTGGAGCCGTCGCCGGCGCACTGTACCCGGCATTTAAGGCAGCGCAGAAAGATCCCATCGACGCGCTCGCGTACGAATAGCGGCAATTTCGCTTTGTCTTCGCCTATTCTTTGGCGCGCTCAGCGCTTCGGGCGAGTTTTTCCTCGCAAAATCGGAGCGAATGCACGATACTGCCCCGTGAAACTGTCCGTGCTATAATCACGCGCCTTACGCGAAAGCAATCCAGTTTCGCAGTGAGATGTCCTAATTCCCTGGCCCTGTGCGCGCAAGCGTATGGGTGACGGCAAATTCCTTAGGAGGAGATATGCGCTTCAATGATCCGACTCTGTACGGTCGGGATGATGAGACGGATGAATACAGCGACAGCGGCGCCTATGGCGAATCGCTGGAAGAAGATTTGGAAGAAGAGGAAGAAGAAGAGGAAGAACCCGTTCTGGTAGATGAAGAGGACGAGATCTCCGTGCCCGCGGTCCGCGAGCCTGTAGCCGCACCCGCACCGGTAGCCCCGTCGGGTGGCGGTGGCAGCCTGAGCGCTCCTCCGAAAAAGAAGGCGCCCGCCAAGAAAAAGGCGCCAAAGCAGGCAGCGGAAAAGAAGCGCGCGAAGCAAGCCGGGAAGACGCCGGTTGCCAAGAAAACGGCGAGCCCGGCCAAGAAAAACGCCGCCAGGAAAAAGCCTGCCAAGAAGGCACCAAAGAAGGCGGCGAAGAAAAAAGCGGCTCGCAAAAAAGGACGCCGCTAGTCCACCACTTTCAACAACCTAAATGGCGGAGAACGGTTCCACTACCGGATTCCGCCATTTCTATTTTTCGGCCGGCACAATCGCATCCGCTTCGATTTCCAGCAGCATCTCCGGAGAAACCAGCGCGGTGATCGCCACCATGGTGCTTGCCGGACGAATGTCTCGGAAAAATTCTCCGTGGGTTTTTCCGACTTGTTCCCAATCGGCAATATTGGTGAGGAATATGCGTGTGCGGACCACATCTTTCAACGAAGCTCCGGCCCGCTGCAATGCACGTTCAATGTTCTTCAGAGTCTGGACCGCCTGCGCATAGGCATCGCCCGCGCCAACAATTTTGCCGTCATCACCAGTTGCGGTTGTGCCGGCAACATGGATGTACGGGCCGACCCGAACCGCACGAGAGTAACCGACAATCGGCTCCCATGGCGTCCCGCTTGAAATGTTGATTCGTTCCACTCGTCCTCCTTTTTTGGTACCTCTTCTGGTGGATAGATTCCGTGAATCAAGTTTTCGATCCATGGGATCATGAAATTAGCAGCCGCCTGCTTTGACTGCCAATAGTTGCGCACAAACGCCGCGCCCCGCGCGGGCATCTTACGTACTAGTGGCTCAATGGTCACTTGCATCGCGCGCAGATTCAAGGTATCTAATTCGCACGAGTCATTGTTCCGATAAGGGACACAGGGGCTGAAGCTGGGAAGGAAGTGGGGCCATGGAGATTCCGGAGACGCATCCGCTGCAGCAATTGTTCGTGGAATTGGTCGGGCGTCACTACGCGGAGGAGATTGGAATTCGCGATCCGCAAATTGTGGGCTACGTCGCACACCTGCTGTCGGAGTTTTGTGACGCTGAGCAGCTGATTAAAATCCGGAATGCCGCTGGGAAGCCGCTCAACGACGTCGGCGAGATGCTGATCGAGTCGGACCCGATCTACGGCCCAGCGCCCTCGTTCGACCGCGAACGCCAGGTCCGCAAACATATCGGAGACTACACATTGTTCTATGCCGGAATGTTTCCCGAGAGCATCAACCACTATCGCCTTCGCCGCCAGCGGGTCGAGAATTTTGTGGACTGGGTGAAAGCCGGTAAAGAAAGCTATTACATCGTCTCGAAGTTCGAGCACTTCGAATATGCCAAGGTAGCGCCGCTGTTCGCACAACTCTCGCAGAGATTTGAACAGTGCGTGTACGGATTGAACCTGGTGAAAAACGAACTTGAGGTAATGCAACACCCGATCGCGCGGATGAGCAACGAACTGATTATGTAGGATTGAAGAAGTGAAAATCGGCGCGTCGCGAGTTTTGGATTTTTACTTCTGCAATCTGATCTCTGACCTCTGACTTCTGACCAGTCGCCGCCCGGCAATCCTGTATTGCCCGTCCAGCACAACCTTGATCGCTTCCGAATAGGCGATGTGTTCTTGCTCCAGAATACGCGCTGCCAGCGTGTGCCCGTCATCGGAGTCCAAGACGGGCACCGTCTTCTGCACGATGATGGCTCCGTGATCGAGTTCCTCATCGACAAAATGCACGGTACATCCGGTCACTTTCACGCCATACGCAAATGCCTGCTGCTGCGCTTCGAGTCCCGGAAACGACGGTAGCAACGACGGATGGATGTTCAGAATTTTTGCCGGAAACTGCTGCACAAACCAGGGTGAGAGCAGGCGCATGTAGCCGGCGAGGCAGATGAGATCGACTTTGGCGTCCCGGAGGGCCGCCACGACTTCACGGTCGTGCTCCTCGCGCGGTTTGCCTTTCGATGGAATCGCGAGCGCGTTGAGCCCACGCTTGCGGGCAGTTTCAAGTCCGGGAGCATCAGCGCGGTTCGAAATCACGGCGGAAATGCGGGCATCGGGTATCCTGCCCGCCGCGATACTGTCGGCGATGGCAACAAAGTTCGACCCGCGTCCAGAGAGAAGAATGCCAAGGTTTTTCATTAGTGCTGTGAGATTTTCCGCTTTCATTGACCATCATAATCCACAGAACCTCCGGCTCAGCTGCGGATTATCAATCGCAACAACACGGCCGCGGAACAATCTTAAATTCTGCGTGTCTATACTGCATGTATGCGAATACGGAGCAGGTGGCTGATGTTGCTTTGGGGCCCGGCTATTCTCGTGTGCGGAACCTATCTTTTCTTGCTAGGCGCGAACCATCATTACGGTCGAAAGGCGGCACTCCTCCTACAAGACATTCGGACCTTGCAGCTCAGTCCCTCAAGCGGACAGGAATTGGGTCGATTTGCGAATCGCGACGGGCTTCGGCTCGACGCAGTCGGCGATTGTGGAAATGGGTCGTGTACTTACTGGGTGTCGCCCAATAAGCGGTGGATGGATTCCCTGCTGAGCACGGCGATTCTCCTGACAATTAGCCCTCGGATTGGACTCCGAAGATGGTCGGTAGTGGGCGGAGTTGAGATCAAAGACGGAAAGCCGGTAGACAAGTGGTTCGGAATTGAAATGTTTGAAGACAAACTCTATTCCTCGATTGCGGTCGTAACCTGGCAGCAGAGTGAATTTCGCGTTAGCGATTGTGAGGACTTCCGGCTAAAGCGACATCCCGGGTATGGATTTAGCGAAAACGACAATGTGCCCCGCGTGTTCAACATCCATTTGTCTTCGGAAGCCTCCGCCCAGAATCTCGAACACGCCTATCACTTCGACCTTGGTTGCCTTAGAAGTTGGCGATCGTGCAAGCGATTATCCGACTTAGTTCCAGATGCATGGGCTGACCTCGAGGATGACAACAAGTGGATGGATTCAAACCGGGACCGAGTGCAGGACGGGGGACCGCTTAAAGAT
>VFSW01002267.1_pt1 | contig 29106 bp, 35 predicted proteins | sample 5358111 | NCBI WGS metagenome assembly VFSW01 (sample SAMN11554181, study PRJNA540505) | mine drainage metagenome | isolation source: sediment from site ElyBrook_90M | place: USA: Ely Copper Mine, Vershire, VT | collected 2017 | reverse complement strand
GAAAGGTGGTGGGTGTATCGGTTGCAACGACGCATGCAGCGCCACTCGTGATACATCGGCGCGAGCTTTTGAAGAGGGGTGGAACAACTCTTCTGCGATATTCTCAGCGATGCCGAATTCTTCGGCTACCTGCCGCACTTCCATCTGGTTGGGTGATTCGAGATCAAGCCACAGCAGTGGTCCGTATTCATGTCGCGTTTGCATAAGAATAGTATAGCGCATCACGAGGCGTCTTTCTCCACTCGCCGCTCTCTGATACACTTCCCGAATGCGTAAAGAAGAGCGGCAGATCATTCTTTCGATCGCCACCGCCGTAATCGGGGTGGTCGTCCTTGTATGCGGTGGATTTGTAGGCGGTTATTTTTTTGCTACGCATAGTGGTGGAGCAGGAAGCGTGACCGCATCCTCCGAAGAACCCAGGGGTGTTGATTTTTCTCCCGTGTGGAAGGCATGGAATGTCATCGATCAACAATTCGTACCCGTTGCCGTTGCAAGCTCTTCCCCGCTTGCCACTTCAACTGTGATCGAGGATCAGCAGAAGGTCTATGGCATGATTTCGGGTTTGACAGCTTCGCTCAATGATCCCTATAGCTTCTTTTTACCGCCGTCACAAAACCAAGATTTCACCTCAAGCATCAGCGGAAGTTTTGATGGCGTCGGCATGGAAGTAGATATCAAAGACGGGGTACTCACGGTCGTTTCACCCCTGAAGGGCACTCCGGCTGCCGCTGCCGGCATCAGGAGCGGCGATCAGATCCTCAAAATCGACGGCGTTTCAACCAGCGGCATGGATACCACCACTGCGGTCGACGAAATTCGCGGACAGAAAGGTACGCAGGTCTCTCTTACCATCCAGCGTTCCGGTTGGGGTTCTCCGCGCGTAATCAATGTGACACGCGATGTGATCAACGTGCCCGTTGTAGAAACAGAGGCACGATCCGACGGTATTTTCTATATCCAGTTCACTGAATTCACGGCTAATTCGTCCGACTTATTCCGAAATGCACTTCGCCAATTTGTCCAGTCAGGCGACAGCAAGCTTATTCTTGACCTGCGTGGTAACCCAGGCGGTTACCTCGACGCAGCGGTCGATATCGGCAGCTGGTTCTTGCCCAGCGGCGATACGATCGTTACCGAAGACTATGCCGGTAACAGTACGAACATCGTACACCGCTCGTTCGGCTACGATATCTTCAACAAAAATCTCAAGATGGTCATCCTGGTCGACGGCGGTTCTGCTTCCGCTGCTGAAATACTCGCCGATGCGCTTCACTACTGGGGAGTGGCAGAGCTCGTAGGTACCAAGACCTTCGGAAAAGGATCCGTCCAGGAATTGATCAACATCACCCCTGATACAGCTCTGAAATTGACCGTCGCGCGCTGGCTTGGTCCTGACGGACAACAGATTCCGCATCAAGGCATCTCACCAGACGTGCAGGTGGACATTACGGATGCCGACATTGCGGCCGGGCTTGATCCGCAACTTGCCAAAGCGGTCGAACTCCTCGGCGGCAATTCAGCGCTCAAAAGTAATCCGCAATAGTGTGTATGCAAGTGATTTTTTTGAAGGACGTTCGCGGGGTAGGGAAGCTCGATGATCTCAAAGACGTAGCAGACGGTTACGCACTTAATTTTCTCATCCCTAAAAAACTTGCGGTTCAGGCGACAAAGGAAAAAATTGTAGAACACACAAAACAACGGGCGCAGGAAAAAGAGATGCAGCACATGCATGCGAGCGAAATCGCTGCTGTATTAGAAAAAATTGATGGCTCGCGTATTGTTCTTAAGGCAAAAGCGAACGAGCACGGGCATCTGTTCAAGAGTTTACGTGCTGAAGATATCGCAAGAGAAATTTCGATGCATACGAACGTTGCAGTCAACCCAGCGCTCATCTCAGTTGAACCGATCAAAAGTGTTGGTGAATATACAGCGGAACTCCGCTCTGGTGGCGTGAGCGCGAAAGTCACCGTTGCGGTTGAGGGAGGCGAAGATCGTTAGACTACCTCGGCAAGATGGCGGCTGACGCGTCGACCGTCGAAATTGACTTTGCGAGCCGTGCGGAATCGTACGAGACCTTCCGCGAGCGCAAAGAGAGTATGATCCTTGCCAACACCAACGTTTTTGCCAGCCATGATCGCGGTGCCGCGTTGGCGAACGATAATTTCTCCTGCAGAGACCTTTTGGCCGTCAGCGCGCTTCACACCAAGATATTTCGGATTTGAGTCGCGAAGATTTTTTGCTGTTCCACCTGCTTTTGTATGTGCCATAGTGTATCGAGAAATATAACAGAACTGGGCAGGGGAATCAAGGGGGCTATTTGATTTAGAGTTTGGTCTGAGAATGATTCACGCTACAATGCCGCCATGCTCGTACTCGACGTAGAAGCCTCCGGAACGGAGGCGCACAAGCACTCAATCGTGAGTTTAGGGGCGCTCGATTTCGCCAACCCCTCGAATCGATTTTATGGGGAATGTCGGGTGTGGGACGGCGCTCACATTATGGATGAAGCCCTCGTCGTTAACGGCTTCACTCGCGAGGAGATAACTGATCCAAAAAAGCAATCGGAAGCCGATCTTGTGCACTCATTTCTCCGCTGGTGCGAAGGATTGGATGAGCGCACGCTCGCGGGGCAGAATGTATCTTTCGATCGCGATTTTCTCAAATACGCCTCACAGCGGGCAGGACACACTGAATGGCCTATCGCATACCGCACCATCGATACGCATACGCTCTGTTATATGCACATGGTAGAGCGTGGCTTACAACCGCCCGTACGACACCGTCGCTCAGCGCTCAATTTGGATGCGGTACTCAATTATTGCGGTATTCCAGAAGAGCCATCTCCACACAACGCGCTCACGGGCGCCCTTTCACATGCGGAAGTCGTCGCGCGTCTTTTGTACGGCCGTGCGCTCCTTCCCGAATTTAGCGAGTTTGCAATACCCTGGAAACACTAACGGCTTCGAGATATGCGCTTATTGCGGAAGCTTGGAATGTATCTTTCTGTTGGCATCATCAATGTCATACATGCGTTACGTTTTTGGTTCGTTCCCTCAAAGAGCGGTATTCGTGGCGCGCGCATCATTATTGTCGACGATCGGCGCGTGTTACTCGTGAGTCATTGGTATGCGCCATGGGTATGGACACTTCCAGGTGGCGGCGTAAATAAAGACGAAACTCCAGAGGAAGCCGCGATCCGCGAAGCGTCCGAAGAAACCGGATTAAAAGTTCGCTCTGTCGCTGGTCTGATCGGGGTCTATCGAGGGAAGTGGGGTAGGGGGAATCAGGTAGCTGTTTTCTACACTGGAGATTTTGGAGGTTCGCTCGCGCTCACCCCAAATTTTGAAATCATGTCGCGCAGCTGGTTTGATATTGATCATTTACCGGAGGAAGTTTCTGGAGCAAATCGCAGACGTATCGAAGCCTATCGTGATGGTGTACGTAATGAAAAGGGGTTGTGGTGACTTGTGGTGCAGCCGAGATGTCGTGGTGTAATAATTATACAAAGTGCGCACAATCTTTGTTTTGCGACACGGCGCTGTATACTGTTTCGCTACACATCGCGACGCGAATTTTATTCACATCAAAACGTGGGCAGATAGTTGAGGGGGTTCAAGTAGCCAGCGAGGGGCGGGACCGGCATCACCGCTCTCGAACATGGCGCGGTGCCCTTTGTTGCTACCCCAAGAGGAATAATTCTTGTAACGGATGACACGTATACGCCAAAGTGGAGGTGCGGACCAGTAGCATAGCCAGTTTCGCCACTGTAGCCGATCACATCGCCCGTTGATACCTGTTGGCCTGGAGACACGTCGATTTCCGAAAGGTGCGCATACATCGTATTGAGGCCGTTGTCGTGTTCGATCATGACCCATTTGCCGAAGGAATAGCAGCCTTTTATCAGATCTGTGTTCCCTGTCGCTAGAATCGTCCCTGTGAGCACTGCGTGGACCGGGGTGCCTATGGGAGCCGCAATGTCGAGACCGTCGTGGCCATGGCCACTGTAGAGGGCGGCGTGGGCGTTCGCAAAGGGGGTATCGCCGAAATACTGGGTGATGCAGGAAGTATTGTGAAAAATCGCTGTCCTTGCAGCACAACCGTTCATATAATCCGACGAAAATGGCCACGCCAAGACGCCGGGAGCGGCGGTAGTGATCTGTGAAGGATTAATTGCTTGGTTGTATTGAGATTTCAGATTGGCGAGTGCTTGCTCGAAACTCGCTTCCTGTGCTTTCTTTTGCGCTACGATCGCTTGGTACGTCGATTCTCGCGACTTGGTTTGGGCGAGCAGATCACCCTGTGCTTTCATTGTTGCATTCAATGAACCTTGCTGCGTGAGCAGCGTTTTTTGTTGAGTTAACAACTGCGCCCGCTTGTCTTCCGTGGCAGATTTTGTGTCGGTCAGCGTTTTTTTCGTTAACGTGAGATCATTAATGCTCGCGTTAAGCGCTGAATTGAGTTGCTGAGCAGTTGAAAAATCGTTCCAAATGCGAGAGATCGTACCGTCGGTCAACAGTTGGGCAGCGAACGGCAATTTGTCTTCTTGATTGATCGCGCGGAGAGATTGCGCGAGCCCCGCTTGCTCGTTACTGATCGAGCTTTCAGCTTCTGAAATGCCCGCAGAGAGCTGTTGAATTTGCAGCTGTGTAGCGCTAATTTGATTTTCGGTGAGATTAATCGACGCCGTGGTTTTCTTGATGGAAATATTCAACTGGTTTAATTGTGTCTGCAAGGTTTGTTTCTTTGCCGACGTCGCATCCAATTGTTGCTGATATTGCGCGATTTCAGTATCGAGTTGTACAATCTGAGCGTTGTGATCGTCAATCTGTTTTTGCAGGTCGGCGGCAGTCAGCGCTGTCGTAAAAAGCGGGGCGCACAATAGGATGAGCGCGGCCCACGCGCCGATATGTCGCGCTGCCCACCTCATATCGTCTTCAGCATGTCGAGCGCGTGCTCGATGCGGCGAAGCGTTGCTTCTTTGCCGATAACGGCAGCGATCACAAAAGGATCAGGGCTTTTTTCGCGTCCTGAAAGCGCGTAGCGCACGGGCCACAAGACCGCGCCACGGCCCTCGGAGCTCGCGTAGCCCCAGATTGCTTCGCGTATGGAAACGTCGTCCCAGCCGCCTCCTAAAAGTGATCTAAGCACCCTCTCCACGTATGTGAGATGCGTGCGCGCCTCCTTTGCGGTCGATTTTTTTTCAGGAATGCGAGTCGGTTCCGGCTGCGGGTCTGCAAAAAAGAAATCCCACTCGCCTTCCGCTGCAAGTTCAGGGATATCACCACTGATACTAATGCGTTCTTTTACCAGAGGTACGATGAGAGTCGCAATCTCCGAATCCCCGGACATATTTCTAGACGAGATAGCCTCTTGAAGTGGAGGAAGAATGTATGCAGCGAGTGCACTGTGGTCCATCCTCTCTAGGTATTCGCGGTTATACCAGCGCAATTTTTCGATATCAAACACAGCGCCGCTCTTGTGGAGTTGCGTGAGATCAAACTCCCCCACCATCTCATCCAAACTCAGCACCTCCCTACCCGAAGGTGGGGTCCAACCAAGTGTGGCGAGGTAATTGAGGAGGGCTTCCGGCAGGTAGCCTTTTTCACGATACGAGCGCACGGCCACGTCACCCTTACGCTTAGAGAGTTTGGAGCGGTCGGTAGACAAATGGAGCGGAAAATGTGCGTACTCTGGTCGCGGATAGTCGAGTGCTTCCTGGATGAGGATTTGACGCGGCGTGTTTGAAATATGATCTTCGCCGCGGATAACATGCGTAATGCCCATCTCGGCATCGTCTACGACCACGGCAAAATGGTAGAGCGGATCGTCGATCGCGCGTGCGATCGCAAAATCGCCGAGCTCGGTCGTGTCGAAGGTTATGTCGCCACGGACGATGTCATGGAACGTGATCTGTGTGCCTGGATTGCGCATTCGTACGATTGAGACTATCTTTCCCGGTTCCTTCTTGCTCTCTTCTTCCGATAGGTAGGCACGATCCGCGTCAAGGAGCTTTTGGAGTGCCGCACGATGTGTCTCGACGCGCTCTGACTGGCGGTAAAACTCGTCCCATGAGAGGCCAAGCCAGTGGAGCGAATCGATAATGTCGTCTTCGTACTCGCGCGTGCTACGTTCGCGATCGGTGTCTTCGCTGCGAAAAATAATCGTACCATGGTGCTTTTTCGCGAACAAAAAATTCAACACTGCCATACGCGCCGTCCCCACATGGCAATAACCGGTCGGCGAAGGTGGAAAGCGGACACGTACGTCTCCAGTCTTCATAGCGGCTCGTGTTCGATGCCGATATCCAGGAGCATACGGGCGATCTTCCGCGCAGCTTCAGGTCGGGCGAATTCTTTACCCGCGATGCTCATTTTTTCTCGCAAAGTCGCGTCATTCATCAACCGATCGATCTCGGCAGAGAGCACGTGCGGTGTTAAGTTGCGCTGCTCGACGACAACTGCCCCGCCACTTCTCGCATATGAAAACGCGTTTTCGGTTTGGTCGTGCGAGACGTCGGGTGGGATTGGCACCAAGATCGCAGGAATGCCCCACGAGGCAAGCTCGAAGATCGTGCCGCTGCCTGCACGCGCCACAATGAGACTAGCAGCGCCCGCGGCCATGCGCAGCGCAAGTGTGTTGAGAAGGCCGAATGCACGGTACCGTTCTGGATGCGGCGAATCTTTTAATACGACAGATGCGATGCCCGTCGTTTCTTCAAGATTGGCGGCGCCCGTCTGGTGGACAATGTTGTACCGGGTGACGAGATCGGCGAGAGCATCCAGAAGCGACTCATTGATAGCGCGCGCCCCTTGGGAGCCTCCTAGGACTAGAACTGCCGGCACCGAGCGATCCAAATTCAAGAATTCAAATCCCCCTTCCTTCATAACGCCGAGAATTTCCTTACGGATGGGGTGGCCGACACGTGCGATTTTGTGACGTACGCGCGTGGGGAAATGTCTTGCCGCCTCTGGATGAGCAACCGCGATTGCGCGCGCGAATTTCGATGACCACAGGGACACCTTTCCCGGTTTCGCATCGGCGTCGTATATGATGACTGGAATACGGAATAGTCGAGCGGCAACAAGAGCCGGAAATGCGGCATAGCCGCCCGTAGAAAAGACAACATCGGGGTACAAGCTAAACATTTGTGGTATTGCCCGCGAAACGCCGATCACGGTTTTAAAAGAGTCGAATATGTTAACAATGCTTTCACCACGCCGAATTTTCCCCGCAGTTCCGGGTCTGTATGAAATGCCATGCTCAAGCAGGGTCGGCGGGTCAAATGGTTCCGGCCCGATGTAATAGAACTCGGGTTCAAGCAGGGTTTTTTCGGCGCAGAGATCTTCAATGCCCTCCGCGACCGCGATCAGGGGGTAAAAATGACCGCCCGTTCCGCCTCCCAGCAACAAAATCCTCATTCTCGGAATTGTAACATTGTTTGCCTAAGGTCAGAGACGTTTCAGCGGGCTCGATTCATGCATTACGTTTCGATGTGCGTGAAATATTCAGCAAGATGCCTGCGCTCGCGAGCGATATGAGCATGGCGCTGCCACCCTGTGAGACGAACGTGAGTGGAATGCCCGTTAACGGCGCCACACCCAACATCGAGGCCATATTGATGAACGCTTCGCTCGCAAGATAGCTTGCGATGCCAATGCCGAGATACGTCCCGAATGCATCCGATGTTCGGACAGATACCGCAAACCCACGCAGCGCGAGCGCGAGAAAAAGAACAACTAAGAGGGTCGCGCCAATGAAGCCTAGCTCTTCTCCCGCAACCGCGAAAATCGAATCTCCCATGGGTTCTGGTAGGTAGGTGAATTTTTGTATCCCCTGCCCGAAACCTCGTCCAAAAAAACCGCCGGAGCCGATTGCGATCAGGGACTGTTTGATTTGGTAGCCTTCTGCCTGCTGTCCCTGCGAAGGCTCGAAAAAGGTCATGACGCGATCCCGGATATAAGGCTTCGCAATGACGAGCACGCCGAGAGCAAAGAGTGCAATACAGAGGGCGATCGCAATATCACGGGCGCGCGCACCCGCCGCGATAAAGACTGATCCCACACCGATCACGACCACGCCGAGCGTGCCGATATCGGGCTGGAGCACGAGAATGAGCGCAGGCAGGGCAAGAATCGCCAAAAAACCTCCGAGACCGTACTGGATTGTCGCAACCTTCTGCTTGATTGACGCAAAGTACGCCGCTGCGATCATGACAGAGGCGATCTTGAGTGCTTCTGAAGGCTGCAATGATATGTGAAAGAGAGTGATCCATCGACGGCCGCCCCCATGTACTGCCCCTACGTGCGGAACGAATACAAGCGCTGTCAGAAGAACGGCAGCTCCAAAGGCATACGGTGAGAGTGCGCGCCAACGGCGATAATCGATGTGCATCGTTATAAACAAAAGTATAAGCCCCAAAGCGACGCCCAGCACCAGGTGGCTGAACACCACCGATGACATACCGGTTGTGCCGCGCGCGATCAACCCGAACGCAGCTGAGGAAAAGATGAGGGCCCCTCCGACAACAAGAAGCGCGAGGATGATCGCGAGCACCTTGTCGATATGTGAGCGGCGCGATTCCACAGTAGTTGTTTAGCGAGCCGCGAGAGCGACGATCACGCCGGCGAAAGCGAAGACAACGGAGAGAATCCAGTAACGCATGACGACTTTACTGCCGGGCCAGCCGATGGCCTCAAAATGATGATGCAAGGGCGCGATACGCAGCAATTTTTTTCCGAAAAAACGCTTTGAAAACATTTGTGCGATATTCGACAGCACGGTTACCACGAGGAGCGCACCCACGAGCGGCAATACCGCAACTCCGATGCCCTTGCCGAGCGTATCGGTCATAAATACGATGACCGACAACGAGAGCGTGAGGGCCATTGTGCCAGTATCACTCATATAGAAACGGGCTGGCGGTACGTTGAACCACAAAAATGCCAGCAAGCCACCTAGAATTGCCGCACAGAATGCAGCAAGATCGGTCTGCTGTTCGGTGAACGCGATGATCGTGTAGGAGGCGAAAATGGATGCGAAGATACCACCGGAAAGACCGTCAATGCCGTCGATAACGCCTGAGGCGTAGAGCGCGAGCGATACAAATACAAAGAGCGGTATGATGAGCCAGCCAAGCTCAAGTACCCCATGGAACGGTAGCGAGACAGCGTGCACCGCAAGCTTGTCCCAGAACCACCAACCGGCAAACGTCGAGAGCACGAGCACGGTGACGAGACGCACCCGCAGCGGCAAACCCACTCCACTGGAGCGGATAACCAAGAGATCGTCAATGAGGCCGCAGAGAGCGCCCACCATGAGTGCCGCAAACGGCAACCAAGTCTCGCTTCGTGTCAAAAAATCGAGCTCTTGGAGTACCGCTATCCGAGAGACGTGCGCAAGAAATGCGATACCGAGCGTTGTAAAGAAGACACTTGCCCAGATCACGATGCCGCCCATGCGTGGCGCACGCGTCTCGCTTATTTTGTGCAGACGGTTGAATTCGGACGCAGGTGCGCCGTCGAGCGCCGTTTTGCCGGGAGTTTTTTTCCAAGCTCGATACGTGTAGAGATAGTGTGTGACGATCGGCGTCAATCCAATGCCGATAATGAATGAAATGGTAGCGGGAATGAGAACCTGAACCGTGGGAGAGAGCATATGTCTATTGTACGTTGCCGCTTGCAAGTGACAAAATGCATTATTCCCCAGCGATCGCTGCCTGCGTGTGTGCCACAAGCGCTTTCATGTCGCTAAAACGTCCCATTTGCGTTGAACCAAGGACGACCGCAACGATTTCATGACCTTCCTGATTGAATACAACCGCGAGGTTGCCGCCGGCGAGATCCGTGTACCCAGTCTTTCCCATGATGATGCCGGGAATCGAGGGTAATGCTTCGTCGGTATTAATGGCGGAGGCCTCGGATCCATCAACAGACGTAATCTTGAACGTCGGTTTTGTGGTTGCAGCGAATGTCGCCGGTGTCGTGCTCGCGGCATAGGCAAAAAGTGCAGCAACATCGCGTGCCGAACCGTACGCCCCGCTTTGTGTGGCGCTTTCGTCGAGGCCGTTGTCGTTGAGGAAATAGGTATTCGTGAGTCCGAGCTCATGCGCAAGGTCGTTCATGCGCCATAAGGTGGCGTCCGTTGAAGGCGACGCCGGGTAGCGAGCGTGTATGTCATCGTTAGCGCTTGCCGCCAAGATATCCGCACCCTTGTTCGATGATACCGCGAGCGTAAAGTCGATCACGTCTTGTAAACTCCAGTGCTCCCCTTTTGCGAGCCGTTCGTAGCTACCAGCGGGTGCGGTATCGTAGGGAATGGTAATAACCGTGCTCGACGACAACACTCCAGAAATGCTCAACACGAGGGCTACCTTGGTGAGTGAGGCCAAAGGCCATTGGATATCTGGATGATTCGCATACAGCGTCGCGCCAGTCGTTTCGTCGACAACGATCGCGGAATGTGCGAGGAGAGAAACACCCGCAAATATGTCGGGCGGCGGGGTATGCGCAGGAGTGTCGACGGCAGCTGCTTGCGAGTCGACCTGTGATTGCGATGCGTCGGCAAAATATGTCCAGCTAAAAGCGACGGCGACTAGAAAGAGAAGTCCAAGCGCGACGAACCCGAGCACCCGCTGCAGCGATGTGTGGGGGTTATGTGTTTTCTGGGGCTGCTGCAATATCTGAATCATGGTTGAATGCGTTCTGTGCTTTCTCGAAATTCTCAAGTTCGGTGCGGATTGTAGCATATTCCGGAAGCTCGGATGCTCCCCGCACGCCGAGGTGCGCCAAGAGGTCGGTCGTTGGACGGTAGAGATATTCACGCGCATCATCAGGATTGGGGATGCGTTCAAGCAAACCTCGTGAAAGCAGTAGGCGTATGGTCGACGATGTGTTGACGCCTCGAATGTAGTCAATGCGCGCCCGGGTGGAGGGGCCGCGGTAGAGTACGATTGCCACCACTTCGAGCGCTGCGCTCCCCACTTCGCGACTCAACGTATCTTCGAACGCCTTGCGCAGCGCTTCACTCATTTCAGGAGCCGTGGAGAGCGATACTTCGGAATCCGTCTGCACCAGCGTGATGCCAGTACCTGTGAGTGCGCTCGTAATTTCTTGAAGCGCAGAATGCGCTGCGCTTACATCCGTGTTGAGCAATTGGGCGAGCTTCCGCAGCGAGACCGGGCCACCTTCGGCCAACAGAAACGCCTCCGCGCGCGCGGAAAGATCGCTCATGGTGTGCGAGCTTTTGTCAGGCATACATCATCCGTAACGCGGCGCACCGAGATTCTCCAATTCTATCGTAATATCTGAAAATAGCTTTTCTTGCGAAACTGAAGCCGAGCCGGCCCGCACCAATTCAAGGATGGCCAGGAAGTGAACAATCATCTCGTGTCGGTCGCCAGACTTGGTGAGATCGGAGAATCGGGTACGAATCGCACGTGAGAGTCGCTCATGTATCTGCTTAATCACATCCTCGAGTGCCAATAGGGGCGCGACTGCAACTCGTGCGAGGTCGACGGTCTTCGGCAATGTTGAGAGGATGCGGCCGGCCGCTGCGCGGATGGAGTCGATGCTTGTCTCGCCCGGAGAAAATACCGCGGGACGAAGCGAAGCATGATCTAAAAGCCATAACGGCGCTCTCCCCCATTCCTTTCGTAATGTCTTTGCCGCCTTGCGAGTGAGCGCGTACTGCCCAAGACGTCGTTCCAATTCTTCGACATTTTGACGCTCTTCCACGGTAAGGTCGAGGGACGGCAGGAGGGTGCGCGATTTAATCAAGAGAAGCGTCGATGCAACTAAAATGAATTGCGCGGTCTCACCGAGTGGAAGCTGGGGAAGTTTTTCCACATGCGCCAGGTACGCATCGCACACGTTCGCAAGCGAGATCTCGGATACCGACATTTTACGTGACTCGATGAGGTCGAGCAGCGTCTCGAGCGGCCCTTCAAACACGTCGGCTTTTATTTTGAATCGGTCAGACATTATCAGTGTCGAATTCAGGCGCCTCGGAGAGGCGAGTGTCGATGCGGGTCATGTCGCGCGGGAATACGGTGGCTTCTTTGACGTTGGGGATCTGTAACATGCGTGCGGTAAATCGCTCAAGGCCCGTGGATGAACCACCGTGTGGCGGCATGCCGTACTTGAATGCTTCGAGATAAAACACGAATTTCTCTGGGTCGAGGTGGCGCTCTTTCATACGTGTCACGAGCATATCGTAATCGTGAATGCGCTGTGCCCCGCTGTTGATCTCGAGTCCGCGGAAGAGAAGATCGAATCCTCGCGAGAACGGGGCTTCAGACGGATCCTCGTAGGTATAAAACGCGCGCTTTTCCGTTGGATAGCGCGTAATAAATACAAAGTCAGACTGCTTTTCCTTTTTCGCCCACTCGGCGATGTTGCGCTCGTGTTCCGGCTCCATATCTGGTTCCGACGGAACCCCCAAAACCTCGTGCGCTTCCGCAAGCGTGAGAATAGGAATTTCTGCGGGAACGAGTGGCACCTCAACGTTGAAGCGAGCGAAGATGTCGGCATGGCGCTTCGCCACCGCGTTTACCGTATCGCGAATTACCTGCTCGAGAACAGCCATCGGCTCGCGCTCGTTCTCGATGAATCCCATTTCAAAATCCATGCACGTGGCCTCGCTCAAGTGACGGGTCGTGGCTGATTTCTCTGCCCGAAAAATTTTAGCGATGGTAAACGCGCGCTCAAACGGCCCGACCATAATCTGCTTGTAGAACTGCGGCGAGGTCGCAAGAAATGCAGTCGCCTCCTTGAAATATTCCACCTTGAAGGCCGCGGCACCGCCTTCGGCGTCGCCACCGACCAACGCTGGCGCGATGAACTCTCGAAAGCCCTGTCTTTGGAGTGATGCGCGGTATGCCTCGAGTATGCTCGTCTGCATCGTAAAAATGTCGCGGCTGTGCTCCGTACGAAGTGTGAGCGGCAAGTGGTCGAGATGCGTCTCCAGGTTGAGTTCTGCATCGAGATCAAACGGCAGCGGTTGCGCCTTCGAGAGCACCTCTATTCCCTCAATCTGGAGCTCAATGTCGCCGTTCTGCTTTCCCGTCTGCACATTTTCTTCAGGACGTTTGTTCACGATCCCAGCAATCGATACCACGTACTGCTGCCGCACTACTTTTGCAGTTTCGAACGCGCCGCTCTTTGGGAGCACCACTCCTTGCACCATGCCAGATCGGTCGCGCAGATCAAAAAAGACGAGTTTGCCCTGATCGCGCCGCACGGTGATCGACGCGCCAATTTCAACGGATTCACTTATGTGATTCTGCAATTCACTGATGAGTGTTCTGTTTTTCATAAGGTTACACCCACTTTTTGACGGACATCATACATTTTTGCGGATGCCTGCGCACGCGCTTTGTCTGCGCCATCTTTTAAAATGTGCTTCACATCCGTATCCGTAAGTGCAGCGCGGCGCTCACGCATGGGCGCAACCAGAGCCTCGATGTCTTCGATGAGCGCCTCTTTCAAAATCTTATACTTGCCGCTGTTGCGCGCATAGAGATCGGTGAGGTATGTCGCAGCGCGCAGCAGGGCGGGGATCGGGTAGACAGTGGGGGGTCGCTCCCCGGAAGAATCCGTCACGATCGACATGACTGACTTTACAATTTCATCTTTTGAGCCGAAGAGCGGAATGGTGTTGCCGTAGCTTTTGCTCATTTTTTTACCGTCCGTGCCAGGCACAATGCCCACGGATTCCACAATATACGCCTCGGGTTCGATAAATGTTTGTCCATACGCGTTGTTAAATTTTGCCGCAGCTTCGCGTGCGTATTCAACGTGCTGGCGCTGATCTTCACCCACCGGGACGAGTGTTGTATCGTAGAGGAGAATATCAGCCGCCATGAGCATCGGATAATTAAAGAGACCGGCATTTACTTCGAGCCCTTTCGCTACTTTGTCCTTATACGCGTGCGACTGCATCAAAAAAGGTACGGTGACGAGACATTCAAAAATCCACGCGAGTTCGGTGTGTTCCGGCACGTCGGACTGTTTAAACAAAACGACTCGAGATGGATCAATACCGATTGCTACCAAATCGCGAACGGCGTTTTGGATACTTGTGCGTAGTAATTCTGGATCTCGTACTGTCGTGAGAGCATGGTAATCGACAACGCAGTAAATGGCGTCGTGCTCTTTGCTCATTTCTACCCATTGACGCAACGCACCAAAATAGTTGCCGATGTGCAAAGTGCCCGATGGCTGGACACCGCTAAACAAGCGTTGCATACGCGCAAGCATATCAGAAAAATTGCGCTCTTTCCTCTGGTAGCACAAACCACCCTCGCGTGATGCGGGGGGTGGTTCGTTGGGGTTTGAACTTGAGCAACTCTACGCGATGCATGCTTTCACCACCGGAAGTTGGACGCAATCCGGCGCGCCGTGGACAAGCTTGTCCTGGCGCCCGGTCATCTTCATGCCGGCGATACCATCGTATTTCGCATACATCGTTAGGCGTAGAAAGAGCGGCATACTCATCGTTTGATTCTCTTCGACAATGAGAACGTTGACGGGCTCTTGTTGAACTTCCTCCTGCGCGATCCATAGCGGAGTCCTGGATCGGGCAGCATTCAGAGTACTTCTGAAGGCATCGAGATCGTCTTCAAAGATGACGCCTTTACTGCCTGAAGAATGGACCGACTTTAGCCGCGCAGCGAAAACCGCGGGGGCTTGCCCCCACGATGGATAGCGTGTCCCACACGGGGTACGCTATCCATCATGGAGCTGCGGCGTGCTGAACATCACATATACAAACTGCAGTACCACCTCGTGTGGACTCCGAAGTATCGCAGAGCGGCATTTGCGGAGCCGCAGCGACATGACCTGAAAGCCGTTCTCGAAAAGGTTGCGTTTGACCACGATATCGAGATGCAGGAGATAGAGATACCACCGGACCATGTGCGCGCGCTCGTGGCGCTCGAGCCAACCATGTCCGTTCAAGCTGCTGGACTAGAAACGCGGGGGCTTGCCCCCCGCGTTGTTCATACGATGAGTTTAAGCGCATCGGAGAGCTCGCTGATTGTTTGCCATGGCTGATCGGTAAGTGTTGCCGGTTCAAGCTCGGCGAATTTTCCGTTTTTAAACCAAATGGTCCTCATGCCGCATTGATTCCCCCATCGGATTTCTTTATGCAAGTGGTCGCCGATCACGTACATTTCTTTTGGATGAACTTTTGCATTCTTCAGTATTTCAAAAAACAACGTAGGATCTTTATGCTCAACAAAAAAAGATTCAACAAAATACTGATTCAACCCCAATTCTTCTAAGATGCGAGGCCTACTTTCTTCGGCTTTCGAAACGAGATAGAGCGGTACTCCGCGCGCGTGTAGCTCTTGAACGAGGTCACGAGCTCCCGACACCAGACTTTCAGAATCAGGGTCTATAGAGCGTTCTGTTAAAATCAAAAATGACAGCGATACCGCTTTTTATGTCCATATATTTTTTCTCTCAGCGAAAATTCAACTAAAGAAACACTATAGTTAAGCTATTAAGAAGCAAGGGTACCAGGATTTAACCAGATCACAAGTACATTGCCCCCCAGGGCTGGGGATAAGCGAGATATTTAAAAGCGTGAGAACGTAAGCACGAGCAAACCCGCCGCGACCCACCACAAGCGATAGGCTGGCGCAAAAAACGTTTGGATGGTCGGGCCAAAATGCCACAGCGAAGAAAGGGCCGGTACCTGAAGCCAAAACACGATAGCGATCACTGTCGCCGCAATGCCCACTAAGATGCTCTGCACGGGTGAGGCGCCACCGCCGATGTCGGGACCGACAATGCGAAACGACAGAAAGAGTGCAATAACAAAGACGAGGCCGAAGAGCGCTGCTTCTGCGTGCGGGTTCGTAAATTGGGCAGTGATTGGTCCGAGAAGTACTGCACTCAAAAGTTCTTCTAGAAGAAAAAGCGCAAGCGGGAGTGCGAGCGCAAAGGTACATGCGATGCGCGGACCGCCGCGAAGCGTAAAAATGATCATCACGATCGCAAACACTCCTAGCACGAGCCAATCTACCGGCATCCTCGTACTGAGGGCGCTGAGCGAATGGACATTCATATTTGGTATTTTACAATCCTTCGGCACGAAGCTTATCAATAAGCTCGCGTGCGTGTTTTGAAAGTTTTTTCGGGAACTGGATATCCACCCGTACTAAGAGATCGCCGCGACTGCCGCGACCGTGCGGCACGCCTTTGCCTCGTACACGCAACATTTCTCCGTGCGTGATGCCTGCGGGGGTGCTCAAAAATTCCTCACCATCGAGCGTTTGGATCCGGTGCTCGCCTCCCAAAAGCGCATCGCTGAGTCTGATCGGCAGCGTGCTCACGAGATTGTTTCCCTCACGTGAAAATCGAGCGTCAGCTTTCACATGGAGTTTAACGTATAGATCGCCGAAGGTTGCAGCCGGTGCCGCCTCGCCTTGTCCGGGCATACGGATCATTTCGCCGTCTTGAACGCCGGCAGGCACGATGACACGTATTTCTTCCTTGCGCTTGAGTATTCCCTCTCCGCGACAAGTTAGACAGGGTGCTTCAGCCACTTCACCTCTCCCGTGGCATTTGGGGCAGGTACGCGCCGTTGTGAATGCACCGAAAAACGTATTGCGCGTTTCGCGAATTTCTCCTTTGCCGTTGCAGGTAGTACAAGAGGTCATTTTTGCACCGACTTTCGCTCCCGTACCGGCACAGGTTTCGCACACACCGATCTTGGAGAGCAGCACACGTCGCTCAGTGCCGAAGATGGCCTCGCGGAACGGGAGCTCGATATCAATCGAGATGTCGCGCCCCCGGACTTGCGCTCGCTGCGCGCCGCCGAAAAATTCTCCAAAGACGTCACCGAGATCGAATTCCTGGAAATTGCCTTGGAAGCCCTGCTGTTGGAAATTCGAGAAATCGAATCCGCCGAATCCGCCTTGGCCTGCACCTCCGGCGTAGGCTCTGCCACCCATGTCGTATTCAGCACGTTTCTTTTTGTCGGAGAGTACCGCGTACGCCTCGCTCGCTTCCTTGAATTTGGCCTCGTCACCGTCTTTTTTATCAGGATGATATTTTTGTGCGAGCTTTCGGAATGCTCTTTTGATGTCCTCTTCGGAAGCGTTTTTCTGCACACCGAGGATGTCGTAGTAGTTTTTCATTCCGCGATTATACCCTACTTCTGTTCGTCCTGCGGTGGTTTCTGATCAGTCGACGGCGTATCCGTTTGATTCTTTTGCATCTCCTTACCGATTGCACTCATGGCGCGCGAGAGTTCCTCAGATGCCGTCTTAATCGCCGTCTCATCGCTGCCACTCCGCGCCGCTTTCAGCGCGTCAACCTTTTCTTGCACGTTTTTCTTGATGTCTTCACCCACCTTGTCGTCGTAATCACGCAGCGCTTTTTCTGCTGCGTAGACTACTTGGTCAGCCGCGTTCTGTGTCTCGATCAGTTCCTGTTTCTTGTTATCCACATCTGCGTTAACCTCGGCATCTTTGCGCATTTTCTCGATGTCGGCATCGGAAAGACCAGAGGAACCTTCAATACGAATTGATTGCTCTTTGCCCGAGGATTTATCCCTGGCTTTTACGGTGAGAATACCGTTTGCATCGATGTCGAAAGCCACTTCGATCTGCGGTGTGCCCCGCGGCGCTGGCGGAATACCGTCGAGGTTGAATTTACCGAGAGACTTGTTGTCGGCAGCCATTGGTCGCTCCCCCTGCACGACATGGATTTCAACCGACGGTTGATTATCTGCAGCGGTTGAAAAAACTTGGGAGCGTGAGGTGGGAATGGTGGTATTGCGGTCGATAAGCTTTGTGGCGATACCGCCCATCGTCTCAATGCCGAGCGAGAGAGGGATGACATCGAGAAGAAGTACGTCTTTAACGTCTCCTTGCAAAATCCCGCCCTGGATCGCCGCGCCGATCGCAACGACCTCATCGGGATTCACGCTCATATTGGGCTTGCGACCAAAGAACTGCTCCACGGCCTTTTGTAAGGCCGGCATACGTGTTTGTCCGCCGACGAGGATGACTTCGTTCAGATCGCTCACCTTGAAGGGTGATGCTTCGACGGCTCGCTTTGTGATGGCCATCGCGCGATCGATGAATTCCGCTGAAAGTTCTTCAAGTTTGCCACGCGTCATTTTAATGAGAAGGTGCTGTGGACCTTCTGCGGTCGAGGTAATGAACGGAATGTTGATTTCCGTTTCAAGCGCGGTTGAAAGCTCTATTTTTGCCTTTTCCGCCGCTTCGTCAAGGCGCTGGCGCGCAAGTGGGTCTTTACGCACGTCAACACCACTCTCTTTTTTGTACTCCTCACCGATCCAATCCATGATCTTTTGGTCCAGATCTTTGCCGCCCAAGTGCGCGTCACCGTCGGTCGAGCGCACTTCAATCACGTCGTCGCCCACTTCCAATACCGACACATCGAACGTACCACCGCCAAAGTCGAAGACCGCGATTTTTTCGTTTTTCTTCTTGTTGAAGCCGTAGGCAAGGGCCGCGGCGGTCGGCTCATTAATGATGCGCTTCACGTCGAGTCCGGAGATCGCACCGGCATCGCGCGTCGCCTGCCGCTGGCTGTCGTTGAAGTATGCCGGTACCGTAATGACAGCCTCAGTGATTGTCTCACCCAATCGCGCTTCCGCGTCCTGCTTCAGTTTTTGTAGGATCATGGCGGAAATCTCCTCCGGTCGATACCACTTGTCGGCCATTTTGACTTCAATACCGCCGTTTACTGATTTGTGAATTTCAAACGGCACCGCTTCCCTGTCTTTTACAACACCTGGTTCGTCAAACGAGTGCCCGATGAAACGCTTGATCTGATAGACGGTGTTCTTTGGGTTGGTTACCGCCTGCCGCTTGGCCAGAAGTCCGACCACGCGCTCACCTGTTTTGGTGATTGCGACGATTGAAGGCGTGGTGCGCGCCCCCTCTGCGTTTTCCAGGATGCGCGGCTCACCACCGATTACCGCCGCTGTGGCGGAATTGGTGGTTCCCAAGTCGATGCCGAGAATTTTGCTCATAGTGTTTTGATGTTAGATGCTAACTCCCTGTGTTATACAAAACTTCGCACCCGTTCGTCAAGTATTCTGCGCCGCCTTTGCGATCACCTGCGCGGGGCGGAGTGTCATATCCGCCGCGCGATATCCAAAACGAAGAATTTTAACGATTGAATGTGGTTCGCCGGGTACATCGTCCACTTCTTGCACGACTTCGTGCAGACGCGGATCAAATGAGTCGCCTATTTTTCCAAAGCGCTCGATGCCGTTTCGGGAAAGGGCATCTAAAAGCTGGTTGTGTACGTGCTGTATACCACTCCTCCAACCATCCGAAACGTCATTCCACCCATCCGACCCGATCGCCATATCGAAACTATCAAGCGCGGGTATCAAATCATCGAGAATCGCCTCTTTGATACGCATGGCGCGGCGGTCTGCCTCGTCCAGCACCTCTTTTCTCCCGTTTATCGCATCTGCCTTACAGCGCTGCCAGCCGTCTAGATATTCATCGCGCTTGTGCTGCGCCTCCTTCAATTCCTCCCGCAGTTTTTTTATTTTGACCTGCGCGCCGGCAACGTCACCAAGCTCCTCATCAGGTTCAACATTCATGTCTTCATGCAGATCATCACCCATACACGAGCAATATACCACAAATGACTTTTTGTAGACTAGCGCTTACTCCACTGCGGTGCGCGACGAGCAGCCTTGAGACCGAATTTCTTGCGCTCCTTGGCGCGTGGGTCACGCTTGAGGAAGCCGCGGGCCTTGAGATCCTTTCGCTGTTCCGGAACGAGCGCGATCATCGCGCGCGCGAGTCCGTGCCGCACCGCCTCAGCCTGCGCCTTCAAGCCACCACCACCCACCTTGGCTGATACCGCATAGGTTACACCCAAGGTCTGCAAGGGCGCAAAGGCGGTCTTCACCATTATCTCAAGCGGAAAGTAATCGCTTGCGTCTTTGCCATTGACCGTCATTGAAGCGTTTTTCGCAGCGACGATACGGACGCGAGCGCTTGCCTGCTTACGTCGGCCGATACCTTCAGTGTACTGCTGTTTTGCGGTTGCCATACGGATTATTCAGTGATGATAAGATGTTTCATGCGCGCTGTCAGCATGGTGTTGCGCGGAAGCATGCGACGCACGGCGCGCTGGAGTGCTTCCCCGTAGCCGCGTCGTCCTGTCAAGCTCGCGAGCGATTCACGCTTGAGTCCGCCCGGATAACCAGAATACGTGGTGTAGATTTTCGCGTTCCGCTTTTTCTCGGGCAAACGAATTTTGGAGACATTCGTAACAGTGACTCGTACGTCCGAAAGGATATGTGGCGTGTAAGAGGCATGCATTTTGCCCATCAAGGCCTTCGCAGCTTCGCTCGCAACGCGGCCCAAGCTCATTCCTGCGGCGTCGATTGAATGCGTGAGTGATTGTACTTTTTCCATACTATTTTTCGAACACGAATTCGATACGTGCGGCTTCGATTGCACTATTGCCGGTAATGCCGAGACGAATAATGCGCGTATAGCCGCCTGCTCTTTTGATGTACCGGGGTGCCAAGGTGTCGTGAAGTTTTTTTACCGTATCGGCAGAGCCACCAAGGGTGGCTGCCACCGCGCGGCGAGACGCGGCGGTATTCTTTTTGCTGGTAGAAACCAAACGCTCCACGAACGGGCGCAATTCTTTTGCACGCGCGACGGTTGTCGTAATCCCTTCATGCTGCACAAGCGATCGCGCAAGAGAGCGCAGGAGCGCCACTCGCTGATTTTTGCGGCGGCCGAGCGTACGTCCCTTCTTGTTGTGCTTCATGGTTGTGCTATTGCGTGCGCAAGGTCAGACCGAGATTTGAAAGCGCGCGTTTAATGTCCTGCAAGCCTTTCTGACCCAAGCCTTCAATCGCAAGAAGGTCGTCTTCGCGCTTTCGTACCAAGCCGCCGACGGTACGAATTGACGCGTTGTCGAGTGACATCTCAACGCGTTGCGGGAGATTCAATTCAGTGATACGGGTTTTCAGAATTTCAGCATCCATTGGCTGCATGCGCTCTTCGCGCGGCATGCGCGAGGAGTCCGGTGCAGCCTGTTCCTCATGCTCCTCTTCCTTGAATCCGACGACTGCCTTCAGCTGATGGATCATGGTTTCGATCGAGCGTTCGAGCGCCTGACGCGGCTCGATGGTGCCGTCGGTTTCGATCAAGATTCGCAAACGATTGAAGTCGGTGCGATCGCCAACGCGCATGTTCTCCACTTCGTAATTTACACGACGGATAGGGCTAAAGATTGCGTCAACGGCAATCGTGCCGATGTCGACACGCTCTTTCTGGTGCGCCTCTTTCGGAATATAGCCGAGACCCCGTTCAGCTGAGAGCTCCATTTCAAGTGTCGTCTTACCGGTCAACTCCGCGATGTGCTGTTCCGGGTTCAATACCTCCACTTGTCCGGGAAGCTTCAGGTCACCTGCGGTGACGTAGGCAGGACCTTTTATGGAGAGAATAATTTTTTGCGGCTCGTCTGAGAGGAGCTTGAATCGGATGCGACGGATGTTGAGAAGAAGTGTGACGACGTCTTCCTTGACCCCTTCAATCGTCGAAAACTCGTGTGCTACACCGGGGATCTTTACGTGCGTCACTGCAGAACCCGGCAGCGAGGAGAGAATGATACGGCGAAGCGAGTTACCGAGCGTGTATCCATAGCCCGGATAGAGTCCGTCGATTTCGTAGGTCCCGCTGCGCTCCGATTCGGAGACAACGCGAGGTTTGCTGGGCAGTGCGATGTGATAATCGGACATATAAAATAAAAAACTGGAGCTGTTAAAAAACGCGGGTAAGTATACACTACCTGCTGTAAAATTCAAACACCGTCGCTAAATCAAGGCCCGATTCACCTGCCGTATAGGCGGGGGTTTTCTTGACTTCGGCGTTCAAAAGATTGAAATCGCTCGCAACCCACGCAGGGATGGAGCGACGCTCTTCGACCGGTTTTTCGACAAGTCCGGCATAGAGCGCGCTCGTGCGCACGCCATCGCGAATCGATAGCGTGTCTTTAACCTGGAGCGCATGGGAAGGCGTTGTGGTGCGGTGGCCGTTGATGAGCACGTGACCGTGAGAAACAGCTTGGCGAGCGGCACGGCGTGTAGGTGCTAACCCTGCGCGATAGAGCGTGTTATCGGCGCGTGTCTCAAGTATGGTAAAGAGTGCCGCCGAAGGGTTCTTCGCGTGCGTCGCTTTTTGCACGTAGTTGTATAACTGACGTTCAGAAAGTCCATAGGTAAAGCGGACGCGTTGTTTTTCCAAAAGCTGACGACCATAATCGGATCCGCCGCGTCGGCCACCTCCGCGCTTCACTTCGCGGGAGCGCGCTTCAGAAAGCGCGAATTTCTGCGTTTGCGTCTGGTCGAAAATGCCCGCACCAAGGCGCTTTGCAATCTTGTATTTTGATTTGATTATGAGCATATATGGACTTAGATGCGGCGCGGCTTCGGCGGGCGCGGGCCATTGTGCGGCACGGGCGTATCATCAGAAATGCGAACCACTTCGATTCCTTTGCCTGCAAATCCGCGGAGAGCGGACTCACGACCGGCGCCGACACCCCGAATGACTACATCAACTTCCTTCACGCCGATGATCGCAGCTTTGTCGCCGACCAATTCACCCACTTTAGCAGCCGCAAACGGCGTACCCTTTTTGGCGCCCGAAAAACCGAGACTTCCTGAAGATGACCACGCAATTGCGTTACCCGTGCGGTCGGCGAGCAGCACCTTCGTATTGTTGTACGTCGCATGAATATGGAGCGTCGCCTGGGTGATGTTCTTTTTGGCGACGCGGGAAAGTGAGCGCAACTTGAGGCTCTGATCCACTGAGCCTCCCGATTTTCGTATGATTCGTTTTTTTCCCATGGTTTATGTCTTCTCCAGCTTGCGTCGGCCGGATGTCATTGTTTTGCGGACGTTGCCGCGAACGGTGCGCGAATTAGTTTTGGTACGCTGACCGCGCACAGGAAGACGCTTCGTGTGTCGCGTACCGCGAAAGGATTTAATGTCTTTGAGGCGGCGGATGTTACCGCTGATCTGGCGGCGTAGTTCGCCTTCCACCGTCTGCTTTTCAATCGTTTCACGAAGCGAGGTTTCCTCCTTAGCGGAAAGCTCTTTCGCGTGTTTGCCTGCATTAATGCCGAGGTCCGCCAGAGTCGATTTGGCGAGTGGACGACCGACGCCATAGATCGCGGTCAAGGCGATTTCAAGTCGCTTTTCATCGGGAATGGTTACACCAGCAATACGCATATTAACCTTGACGCTGCTTATGCCGCGGATTCGTGCAAATAACGCGCAGCCGACCGCCGCGCTTCACGCTTGTGCAGTGCAAACAGATTTTTTTGACGGATGCTTTTACTTTCATATGATTGAAACGACTCCTAGCCGCGACGAGTGATGCGCGCGCGGCCGCCGTAGGGATCCAGTTGCAATTGCACCTTATCTCCTACCAGCACTTTGATGCGATGCAGACGCATTTTGCCGGCAAGGTATGCGAGAACGAGACCGTCCTCTTTGCCGGCGATTTTGACGCGGAAAAGCGTATTCGGAAGCGCCTCTTCGACGACCCCCTCTACAACTTCTGCGTCAGCCATATCTGCGAGTGGAATACTAGCAACAGTTTGACGAACGGTCAAGCTACTGGGCTGTTTTTGGGTCTTCCACTGTTATGTGAACCTCGGCAGGGTTTGTAGGAAAACTGCTTTCCCAGAAAGGTTCTATACGAGTCGTAGCGGATTTCACTCCGGGAAAATTGCTTACGATGCTTTGGAACGAGTCTTGGTTCTTACCAGCGAGAGCTTGTGCGAGAGCTTGCGCATTAACGTTCCAGACAATGAGCGCCTGTCCACTCAATGTAAAGGATAGCGGATCAGTTCCCCATGTGGATGAGGCGCTATTGATTGAGACGGCATACCCACTTCCGGGCACGAGCACAACGGAGCCGATTGCAACGTCGGCTGCGACAGTTTGCCCCACCGCGGAAGCAAAGGTGTCTTCCGGCACGACGGCAGCGTCGACATGCGCGGATTCGTGGATGCGAACCATATTGCCTGCTTCCGGTGTGTTCGCTTCGTCGGTAAACGTCACGCGCGACGCGAGAAGTGAAGTTGTTGCAGAATTGAGAGTTGCTGCGAACGCCTGTGCTTTGGTTTGAAGGCTCGCACGTACCTGTGCACGTGCCGTATCGAGATCGCTTTGCGCGATACCGGGCTGATCGCCAATGAATCCGCCGGTTGTGGACGCAGTCGAAATCGCATATACAGCCGTGTATTCACCTCTTGATGATTGTAGTCCGGGAATCGTGAGCCTCGTTTGTGGGCCGACGTTGTATTGCGCTCCTGCGGCATCTGCCACCACCGTGACGTTGATCTTACCGGGACCGCTGGGGCTTTTACCTGGAATGGAAATGCCGGCAGGCACGCGGAAGATGAGGCCATTTGCGGTTTGGAAGCGGGTATTTTTGACGAAACGGATCGAGGAAGCAGAATAATTGTTGAGAACGGTGATCGTTCCACTCGCTTTTGTATCGACGTGCTGCGTACCATTCGAGGAGACGACGGCAGAGTCTCCGATGTCAGTAGAATTAACGGTATAGGAAATAGTGCCGCTCGGTGCGTTTGCGGCTGGGTAGGCTGTAAACTGCGAGCTTGTATTAAAGGTAACGATTTGCGACTGCGGTACGACCGTGACGTTGGTCATCTGAAAGAAAAAGAGGAGCAAAAATACCGCCAGTGCGAGCACACATACACCACTTAACACCCATGGCCACAGACGCGTGCGGGTAGGCGAGCGCGAAGATGCTCCCGCGAGAGAAGCTTGCGGACGTGGAGAGCCTGTGCGCACATCGCCCACCGGGCGTCGTGCACGCTGCGGAATATTGACGTTGCGTATTCCCCGTTCTGATGAGAGTGGGCCTGCGGATTCGTCAGCAGAAATTTTTAATCTTCTTAATCGTCCCCCCTCGTGAGGATCTGATGGCACAATATCCTGAAAGTAATCCTTTGCCATTATCTCTAAAAGTATACCAGAGCTCCTTATCTATCCGCCTGCTCTTTGTTGATAAGTGCAAAGGCAAGCGACATATCGGCTGAACCATGTACGCCGGTGTCATCAAGAAGTGAAGTGACTGCAAAAGGTTCGTTCGTCACCGTAAGTGGCGTGAATTCGATACGTTCGAAAAATCCTGAGAGCCAACCCGAGATATCAGGCGGCGCAAGAAGCATGATATCGTTGGGCAATCGCTGACGCGTATCCAGGGCAGCAAAAAAGGTGCCGAAGACATGCGCAAGCTCCGGCTCCATGCGAGCGAATCCCGTTTGCACTACGGCATATGATGCGGGGGAATATTCGCCGCGAGACACCATCGCGAGCGCGGCGCGCGTTTGATCCGGTGTTGCCGTGGCGATCGCACGTTGCAATATGCGGCGAATGCCCTCCGTCGTATACGCTTCCCGTTCGATTGTTCCTTGCCGTATCACGAGCGCGGCAACACCTTCTTCGCCTACGTCGAGTACAAGACAATTCTGAAGCGTCGGTTCAGTGTGAGAATGCGTCTCCAGAATTGCGCGTGTACCTGACCGCAGTTTGGGTTCATGCGCGGAAAAGACGGATCCTAACGCTTCCTGCGCGGCTCTGCGTATTACTTGTTCGCAGCGCGAAATAAACGCGATGAGCGCAAGATGGTTGGCTCGTTTGCTTTCAGGATTCTTGGTGTGGTAGCCATTGAGCAGAATTCGTGTAGCACTCGCTTCAACGAAATCTTTATTTACACCGGCGCGATCGAGCGCTTCTCGTGCGAGTGCCGCAATCATGGATTCAGTGATAGTTTCTTCATTATCGAAACTCTTCTCCGCCGATACAACTTTCGCCTCTGTCCACGGAGCCCGAATAATGCAGTAGAGTTGATCCGGCACGTCAGGGTTGTGTGCCGCCAGTTGCCGATCGATTAACGTGCGTGCTGCGTCTGCGAGCTGTTCCTTGAATATTGCTGCGATGTGCGCGATCGAGCGCTCCTCAAGTGGCAGTACGCGGCGTTCGCTATCGAGAAGGGTCATCTTTCCTTTATCGAACGACGCGAGACCAATGGAGACGCTCCCGCTCCCAATCGATGCAATCGCGATCGTTTTCGCACGCTGAGACCCAATCATTACTGAAAGTATATCACTGCAAAACGGCCTTAATGCGACGCACGCCGCTTGCGACCGCCTCCTCTTTTTGAATTTTGAACGTCCACTTCCCTTCCGTACCTTTGAGTTCGCGCGTATTCTGCACGTGGGGACCACCGCAGAATTCGATTGAGAACGCACGCGAAAATTGCGGATCATCTTGAGTGGCGCCCTCGGGGCCAATCGAGTACACCGATACCGTATCGGGATATTTGGCACCGAATTCTTTTTCAGCACCGAGTTGTTCGGCTTCTTCGCGCGGCAATGTGGAGCGTGTGACAGGCAACTCCTCCTGTATTTTTTGATTCACGAGCTTCTCTACCTGCGCGATCTGTTCCTTTGTCATTTTATCTCCGTATGAAAAGTCGATGCGCAGCCGCTCTTGCGTAATGTTGCTGCCACGCTGCTTCACTGCTGTCCCGAGCACGATCTGCAAGGATTTCAGCAATAGGTGGTGCGCCGTATGCAGACGCACCGTGGCTTCCGCCTGATCGGCAAGGCCGCCCTTGAATTTTTGTTCGGCTCCGGTACGTGAGCGCTCCTGATGCTTCCTCATCAAGGCGCGGAAACTTTCTTGGTCGACGTCAATACCTCGTTCATGAGCGATCTCCAACGTCATTTCAAACGGAAAACCGTATGTGGTGAAAAGCGTAAAAGCATCTTCGCCGTTGATGCGCCCCGCAGCTGCAATCTTCTCAAACTCTTTTATGCCGTGTTCGAGCGTACGGGCGAACTGCTTTTCTTCTTTCCAAATTTCTTCCGTGACGTAGTGGTAGGCTTCTTCGCCAGCCAATTCCGGATACGCCTCCTTGTATTTTTCAATGACGATCACCGCCACACGATTGAGCATGCTCTCCTCTCGCTCATCGTATTCGATTTCAATTTTCTGTGCATGCTGCGCCGCGCGACGCAGAAGGCGGCGTAATACGTATCCCTGCGCTGTGTTACTCGGGCGTACACCATCGCCAAGTATCATCGTAGCTGCACGCATGTGGTCGGCGATGATACGGAACGATCGCGTGTAGCGGCCATCATCGTATCGCTTACCGGAGAAATGTTCGAGTAGCTGGATGATCTCACGAAAGACGTCAATCTGAAAAACATCAGAAGTGTCCATCGAGGCCGCAGCGATGCGCTCCAGGCCACCACCGAAATCAACGTTGGCCCGCGGTAGCGTTTTGAAGGCACCGTCTTTTTGCTTGACGTACTGCATGAAAACGGAATTGCCGATCTCTAGAAAGCGACCGCAATCGCAATTTGGGTGGCATTCTGAACCAAATGTAGGATCATGCGGCAATCCGAAATCATAAAAGACTTCGCTGTCGGGTCCGCCCGGTTCTCCTGCCGGCATGTTTTCGGGTACTCCGGCGCGACTCCACCAATTTTTTTCTGCATCGTAATAAAAAATTCTGCCGCCGCGCATGCCAAGTCGATAGCCATCTGACTCAGATCCTACCTCAACTACTCTTGCTTCGATTCCTTTTTTACTGAAAAGTTCCTGCCAGATCTCTACCGATTCAATGTCTCGCGGCACGTTGTTTTTCTTGTCTCCGATGAAGGTGGTGACGTATAATTTACTCGGATCGACGCCGATCTCCTCGGTGAGAAATTCAAAAAACCATGCGAGTTGCTCTTTTTTGAAATAATCACCCAAGGACCAGTTACCGAGCATTTCGAAAAACGTCGTATGTCTGTTGTCTCCCACCTCCTCAATATCTTCCGCCCGAAAACTTTTCTGGCTGTCGACGAGCCGTACGCCTTTTGGATGTTGCTCCCCGAGTAGATACGGCAGAAGGGGCTGCATACCGCTACCAGTGAAAAGTGTCGTGGGGTCGTTGTGCGGCACGATCGGTGCGGAGGGAATGACCGCGTGTCTGCGTTTCTCAAAAAAATCCACGTACTTCGTGCGGATGTCGCTGATATTCATTGTTGATAAAAGTATCGCGTTTACAACACATCTGCAACAAACAATAAGGGCGACTTGCGGAGAACGTCTCAGCAGGCACGCTGGTGCCGCTTCCTGATGGCGAAGCTTTCGGTTCGTACATTGCAGCTAAGAAGTGCTGGTAAGAAACCCGAAACCATGCCGTTGGGGGCTCGTTTCAACCAATAGCAGAGTTCTTTTGTCATTATCTCAGAACCTATGTAGTCAAGCTACTTAGTGTGGTATAGTGTGCATAACAAAAGCCCCCTATTTATTAGCTAACCTAGAGGGAAATATGGAGATTTATCACGAAAAAGCGAATCACGTTCAATTAGCAGGGACTATGCAAGGTGGAATCTTGGAGTATCGCCTTGATTTCTATAGGACGGTCTTCCCAACGCCAGACCCGTCCGTCGAGAGCTACGAAGACCTCATTGGCGTGCGAGTAGATGACCAAGCCCTCGGAGGACTTTATAAGGTCTTGAAGAGTACGGTGGCGGCGTCGCCTGCCAAATACGGTCTTGAAAGCGAACCTGAGTTTCGCAATAAATAGCTTTATTTCAGCCATATGAGCGAGCAAGAACAGATCGCCTCACTACGAATGAAACTGGCGCGGGCAAACGACCAATTCCGTTTTATTCGTTGGTACATAAAGAATCGTATGAGTTCTGGTAGTACGTTCGATAGCGATTTCAAGGAGTTCATGGAACAAAAAGTTAAACCGACTCCGCAGGGTCGCTTCTTTCAAGACGCTGATGAAGATAAGCAATATTTCTAGTTATCTTCTCTAGGTATTTTGCGAGGTTCCAATCAGGCTGTTGCTGATACTCCTCGAATGAGGGTAGTTCTTCGTATGTATCAGCTTTTTGGTCAATAAACGATTAGCCATAAGTATCCACAATATACCTTTACTAAGTAGCTTGACTACATAGGTTCTATTATCTCCTCTCGAGGTGAACCGCGGATTAACCTTTGAAGCCGAACACCTGTACGATCAAACGTATGGGATACACG
>VFSW01002266.1_pt1 | contig 29107 bp, 29 predicted proteins | sample 5358111 | NCBI WGS metagenome assembly VFSW01 (sample SAMN11554181, study PRJNA540505) | mine drainage metagenome | isolation source: sediment from site ElyBrook_90M | place: USA: Ely Copper Mine, Vershire, VT | collected 2017 | reverse complement strand
CAACTGACGGTACGTCACGCCGGTGAGGCGACAGACCATCGGGCCACTAAATCCATGTTGTAAGGAATCTGTCATTGTCGTTTCCTCCCGACCGAGGCCTGTCCAGACTAACCCGACGGACTACACGAGTGTAGTTTCGCAGACGATCAGTCCACAAATAAATCTGGACGTCCGAGCGACGGCGAGGACGCTTCGGCGTGTAAACGCGGTGGAATCCGGCCCGCTCGACGTGCGAGGAACCCGGCCCGGACTGCGTCACGGATGGCTTCGGCCATCATGACTGGGTCGAGCGCCCGGTTGATCGCCGACGCGGCGAGTACGCCGTCACATCCCAATTCCATGGCGAGCGCGGCGTCTGACGCCGTGCCGACCCCGGCGTCGAGCAGGACGGGCACGCTCACGCGTTCGGCGATCATCGAGATCGCGTGGGGGTTTCGCACGCCGAGCCCGGACCCGATCGGGGAACCGAGCGGCATGACCCCCACGCAGCCGACCTGGTCGAGTCGGTGGGCGACGACCGGGTCGGCCGAGGTGTAGGCCCACACCTCGAAGCCGCCACGCACGAGCGTCTGCGCGGCCAACAGCGTCTCGGAGGTGTCGGGCAGGAGCGTCACGTCGTCACCGATGACTTCGAGTTTGACGGCATTGGTCTCGAACGCCTCGCGAGCGAGCTCAGCCACCTTGATGGCCTCGCCAGCGCTGAAGCAGCCCGCGGTGTTGGGCAGCAGTGAGAAGTTGAGCCGTCCGAGCAGGTCGTAGATCGAACCCTCGACGTTGGGGTCGACCCGTCGCAGGGCGACGGTCGCGATCGAGGCCTCCGAGACGACGAGCGAGGCGCTCAGCACGTCCATCGATCGGAAACCGCCCGTGCCGACCACGAGTCTGGACGTCGAACTGAGCGACCCGATGGTGAAGAGATCTCCCACGCATCCAGCGTACTAACCGGTTGAGCGCCATTAGTAGGGTTGAGTAGGTGCAACCCCTCACCGTGCTGACGATCGCCGGCTCGGACTCAGGTGGCGGAGCGGGCATCCAGGCCGACCTGAGGACCCTGAGCGCCTTCTCGTTGCACACCACGACCGCCATCACCGCGGTCACGGCCCAGAACACCCTCGGCGTCGACGCCGTGGTGGCGATCGACCCCGAGATGGTCGTCGCCCAGGTGCGTAGCGTCGTCGCGGACTTCGACGTCGCCGCCGTCAAGACCGGCATGCTCGCCTCCCCCCCGACCATTGAGCGCGTCGCGGACCTCGCCCGCGAAGGACTGCTGACGCCCCTCGTCGTCGACCCGGTACTCGTGAGTTCGAGCGGACACGCGCTCATGAGTGACGGCGGCGTCGAGGCGTATCGCACGGCGCTGTTCCCCTTCGCCACGATCGTGACCCCGAACCTCCGCGAGGCGTCACTCCTCTGCGGCATCGACGTCCGTGACGTCAAGAACCACGACGACATGGTCGCGCTCGCCTACGCGGTGCACGCCTACGGTTCGACCTTCGCACTCGTGAAGGGCGGCCACTACGCCGAATCCTCACTCACGGAAACGAGCGCCCCCGACATCCTCGTCTGTGCGGACGAGGTGTTCGTCTTCGACGCGGCACGCGTGGACACGCGTAACGATCACGGCACGGGCTGCTCACTCTCGGCCGCGATCGCGGCGGGCCTCGCACTCGGTCGAAGCGTGCCCGACGCGACGCGCGACGCGAAATCATTCGTCCTCGCCGCACTCACCAGCGCCGCGGACTGGAAACTCGGGTCCGGCCACGGTCCGATCGACCACCTGGGCTGGGACGAGTGAGCAACGAACCGAAGGCGCCGCTCACGACGACGACCAGTATCTGGCCAGCGGCCGCCGTGTTGTTGTTGGCCGTCGCGATGCTGCTCGTCTTCATGCTGATCAACCTCGCATCGAACCAGACCGTCACGAAGACCAAGGTGACCATCCCGGTCGTCGTCGGCGGACTCAACATCGCGACGTCGTCGTCGGCGCTCAGCTACTGCGAGGGTCAGTCAGAGATCCCCAACAACATCAAAGACGCCTTCATCGTGCCGGTGGGCACGACCAGCCTCTCGGGTGGCAATACGCCCAACGCCGGGGCCGGCGACTTCGACTGCGTCCAGCCGCTTTCATCGCCGACCACTAGTGGATCACTGTTGGCCTTCTACTCCTCGCAACTCGCGGCGCGCGGATGGAACGTGTTCTCGCACGGGGCGAGCAACGGTGCGCCCCAGACGCTGTTCCAAAAGGCGGGGAGCGACGGGTTCTACTGGGTCGTCGGGGTGACCGTGACCAAGAGCGCGCACGACCTCGTCGATTGGACCTTTCGGATCTACCAGAACTCTGAGACGATCTAGACCAGCACCGGGGCGGGCACGCGCCGTTCCTGGCAAGCCCACGACCAGAACGCGAAGTTCAACGGATAGATGACGTAGCCGATCCTCGTCGCCGAAGAGACGCACATCATGGTCAAGAAGACGAGGGCGAGGATTGCGAGCACCTTCGAGAGTGTCAAGGGCCAGTGGCGCCGCACGTACTTCGCCAGGAAGTAACCACCGACGAGGAACGTCAAGGGCGCGAGGATGTGGCCGAGCGGCGCCCACCACGTGGTCAAGATGTGCCCCGGCAGCGCACTCGCCGCCGGCGAGGTGATCCCCGTCAGGCCGAGGGGGAACGCGAAGACGTTCGACATGAACGCCCACGGGGCGTTGAGCGCGAAGGGCAGGACCGTGACGGCCACGATCGCGGCGCACCACCCGGCCACGTGCCACCACGCCGTGCGGTCCTTTGAATCGCGCGCGACGAGGAGCGCGCCGATCGCCATGGGCCACGCGGTCAGCTTCATGGCGGCCGCCAGACCGAGGCTCACGCCGGCGAGGTTGTTCTGGCGCCGTTGCATCGCCACGACGCCGAGTAGCAGCAACGCGAGGATGGGCATGTCATCGCCCCCGGTGGAGAGGAAGAGCGCGCCCGTCGGAAGCGCCAGGAGCACCTGCGCTACACGAATCTTCTTCTGCGCCGACGCACGAAGCAGTCCGAGCGCGAGACAGCTCGCGAGCAACGTGAGCAGCGACATCGCAATGCGCGGGTCGGTCAGACCCTTGCCCTTGTGCGTGGCCGCCGAGGGCAGGCCGAAGACGCCCATCAATGGGAAGTAGGGGAAGAACGATTCGTAGGCCGGGAGCCCGTGCAGCGGGTCGACGAGTTTGCCGTCCTTGTAGTACGCGGGAAAGGGACTTCGACCGTCCTTCAGGTTGTCCCCCGCACGGTGGATCACCCCGACCTCGGGCTGGGCGACACGCCAGCGGGCCTCGAGGCCGAGGGGGATGGCGACCGATCCGATCAACACCAGTCCGAGGAGCGTGACGCGCACCATGGAAGTGCGCTTCAGTCGCAGTCGATCGAGCACGAGCGCCAGACAGGCGCAGGCGGCGTAGGGGGTGACGGCGAGATAGCCCCACTGCCACTGCGCGCCTTCGCGCGAGGTCAAGCCGAGGCCGAGCGCGAAGACCGACGACAGTGCGTAGAGGTACGCGTCGCTGCGCAGCCCGCTCAGCGCTCCCCACCAAGCAATGAATCGAGAGCGCGCAGTCATCAGCTGCGTCAACATTGGGGCGATTCTACTGGCGGGGCTGTCAGACGGCCCGAATGCTCAATCGTCGACGTCGGGGCCGAGGCGGCGAATCGGCATGTAGGTGACGGGGGGCAGGTCCATCGTGAGGAAGTGCTGAATGATCCGGCGACTCTCCTTGGGCCGTTCCTTCAAGAGGGCGTGCGACGTCCCCGGGACGACCGAGAGCTGCGCCCCGGGAATCGACTCGAACATCGAACAGGTGTGCGCGAGTGTCGCGACGTCGTCGTCGCCGGCCATGACGAGTACCGGCACGCGAATCGTCGCGAGGTCCGCCGTGCTCAGGTTCGGCTCGCTGTAGGTCATGATCCGCGTCTTCTCCTCGACGACCGTCGCGTGGTCCGCTCCATCGGGCGAGTGTTCGCCGAATCGTTCGGCCCACTGCGCGAACTCCTCACTGGCGGTGTCGAAAGCCGGCATCGGCATCAGTCCGTCGTAGTGGTAGTTGGCGCCGATCGCCACCACTCGATGCACCAGGTCCGGTCGGCGCATCGCGACGAGCAGCGCGACGTTGCCACCGTCGCTGTGTCCCACCAGATGGACCCGGCGGTCCAGGTATTCGAGGAACGCGATCGTCTCGTCGGCCATCGCGCTATACGAGAACGGGGCGTCGGTGTCCGCCGTTCGGCCGTGGCCACGACGATCGAACGCCGCGACACGAAAGCTTTTCGCGAGCGGACGTCCCAGTTTGTCCAAGAGGCTCTCACTACTACTCATCCCCCCGTGGAGCAGGACAACGGTTCGACCCTTGCGATTGGGGAGACGGGCCCACGTGGGGTGGCCCTGCAGCGAGATGACGGTCACCTTGGTCATGGTAGGTCAGGCCGCCCCCGAGTGGCCCCTAAAGTTGTTCGATGCGCGCGTTCGTGGTGAGTGAGATCGACGACCGCTTGGACATGGGCGTACGTGATGTCGACGCGGTCGCGAGCGATGACGATGACGTCCTGGTTGCCGTTGAGTACAGCGGCATCAACTTCAAGGACACGATGGTCGCCGCCGCGAAGAGTCGCGTACGTCGCGTCGCGACCTTGACGGCCGGCGTCGACGCGGCCGGTACCATCGTCACCTCCTCTCTCCCACAACTACCCGTTGGTACGCGGGTGGCCGCACACGGAGGACAACTCGGCGTCGCGCGCGACGGGGGCTTCGCGCAGTTCCTCTACGCGCCCGCGCGCTACCTCTCCGTGCTGCCCGACACCATCTCGACGCGCGACGCCATGATCATCGGTACGGCCGGCTTCACCGCGATGGAGAGCATCCTCGCCCTCGAGGACCACGGACTGCGCGGCGCCGGCGAGGTGCTCGTCACGGGGGCGACCGGTGGCGTTGGTTCGCACGCCGTGGCGTACCTCGCGGCCCGCGGCTACCAGGTCACGGCGTCGACCGGTTCGACGAACGAGACGCGGTGGCTGCGAGAACGTGGCGCCACCCGCGTCGTGAGTCGTGACCAGGTCGCCGATCAACCGGGACGCGTACTCGGCTCAGAACTGTGGGACGGGGCGATCGACTGCGTCGGCGGCGCGACGTTGGCCCAGATCCTACGATCCCTGCGCTACGGCGCGGCGGTCGCCGCGAGCGGACTGGTGGCGAGCGCCGAACTCGCCACCACGGTCTATCCCTTCATCACGCGAGCGGTCTCCCTGATCGGCATCGACTCCGTCGAGGCGAGCCACGCCACCAGGGAACGAGTCTGGTCAGCGCTCGGCCTCGTCGCATCGAAGATCGACTTCGAAGAGCTCGTGGACCGCGAAGTCCCTCTCGAAAACCTCGCCGCCGCGATCGTCGACGTACGAAGCGCCGCGACCCGCGGTCGGATCCTGGTGACACCCACCGCGATCTGAGCTTACGAGCGACTACTCGTCCGCGACGATCGATCCGACGCGCTCACCGATGCCCGGGTCGCGACTCACGAGTGCCGAGGCGTAGATGAAGGCCACGACGATGAAGCCACCGGCGACCCACGGGTACCAGTTATACGGCGGGGTCGGAGGATTCGGACGAGCCAGGTAGTAGAGCGGGACGCCAATGAGGACGAAGCCGATCGCCGGTAACACGGCGTGTCGGAACGCGTTGAAGAGTTCTGGGTGGTAACGCTTGTAGTAGAAGGGCAACGCCAGATTGCTCAGCGCGTAGACCACGATCACCAAGATGGTGCCGAAGGTCGAGGACTCCGCGAAGAAGATCACCGGGTTCATCGAGGCGGAATTCGCCGCCGAGCCGGTCACGTGCAGAAGGCCCCACACGCCGATGATGGCGAGCGCCGTGCCGAGGAACACGAAGAGCGCGTTGATCGGTGTGCGGCGCGTGTCGTGGACCTTGCCTATGAACTTCGGCAAGAGACCCTCTCGTCCGGCGTTGAAGATCAGTCGGGCCTGCGAGTTCGTGCCCGCGATGAGTGCCCCCAGGGTCGAGGTCATGCCCGCCAGCAGTGCGAAGAACAACGCCGCACCGAGTACGCCTTTGGCGACGGTGATGAAGGGAATTGCCGCACTGCTCAGGTTGGCCACGTTGTTCTTGAACCCCACCACGGTGGCGAAGGCGAAGAGGACGTAGGAGACCAGCATGATCAGCGTCGAGAGGAAGACCGCCCTCGGGATGTTCTTGCGCGGATTGTCCGTCTCCTCGGCGAGCGCGGCCGAATTCTCCCACCCGATGAAGAGGTAGACGGCCAACGGGAAGCCGGCCGCCAGGCCGCTGAATCCGTCATGGATGTTCTTCGGTTCGAACGGTCGAAAGGTGATGGAGCCGTGGAACTTGAAGAGCGCGACCACGCTCACGACCACGAGGATGATCATCTCGAACGCGAAGAAGATCCCCGCGATCCGGGTCGAGATCGAAATACCTCGGATCATCATGACGACGGCGAAGGCCAAGAAGATCAAGGTCCACACGATCCATGGCACGTTCTCCAGCCCCGACACGTTGTAGTTCTTCAAGATGATCTGGAAGAAGCCGCCCACGATCGCGACCACCGACGCCATGGCCGCGATATAGCCGGCGCCGGTCATGAGTGCAGTGGTCACCGCGACTCGACCACCGAAGGTCTTGCCGATGAATGAGATGAATCCGCCTGTTGACGGCAGCACCTTGCAGAACTCCGAGAGCGTGTTACCGAGGAACAAGATGGCGACACCCGCGAGGATGATCGTCAACGGCGACGCCAATCCGGCGGTGTAGGCGAGGTACCCGAAGCCGAAGTAGAAGCTCATCGCCGGTCCGATGTTCGCCATCGTCGCCGCGGCGATGTCCAGTGGACCTAGTTGACCCTTGCGGAGCCGCTCGTGACTCTGTTCAGGCTGCTTCGCCCCCAGATAGTCAGCACTCAATCCTTCGCTCATCGCTCCCCCTAGTTCCCTCTCGCATCGATCACCGATCGACACGACGCGTCAACGTTGACGACTCGCCAAATGTAGTGGAAGGTCCACGTCAAGGCGTGGGATGCACTAAACGCCGTGGGCGTCACCGAACTAGTAGAAGGGGCTCACCCAGATCTTGCCGTTGTCGCAGGGCTGCACCGGATAGGGAGCGGTGACCGGCACCGTCGAACCGCCGCTCACGAACTGGATGTTCAGGGTCAACGCGTTGTCGCACGTGGTGTTCGCCGTCGCGACCGACGAGTAGGCCAGTGAGAAGTTGGTCACCGAACCTTGGTGCAGTACCAACTGCGTCGGTGCGTGGTTGGCTTTCGGCGCCGAGAACTGCAGGGCGTTGCCCGCGGAGGGCACGTTCACGAGGTTGACCGGCAAGAGCGCTCCGGCCTTGTCCTGGAGGGCAATGACGGGCCAGCCCGTCTCCGTGCAGGTGCCGGGTGACGTCTTGGTCAACGTGACGCTCGCGTAGACCGTGCCCGCGGCCCCCTGACCTTCGTTGTACACGCCGCTGAACCCACTCCCCTGACAGGCCGTGCCCGCCAATGTCGACGTGGTCGTCGAACCGGTCGTTGGAGACGTCGTCGTCGTGACGTGGGCGATCGTGGTCGAGGTGGTCGTCGTCGTGGTCGTGTGGTGGCGACTCAAGGTGAAGATGGCGACGAAGGCAAAGAAGATCGCGACGGAGATTAACCCACGTCTCACTGACCGAAGTCCTCGGGCCGAATGGTGTCGAGGAACTCTCGCAGTTCGGCCACGAGGTCAGCTTCGTTCGCCGGCTCGACGTCGTCGTCGTCGTCGTCGTCGTCAACGTCGAGTTCCATGATCTTGCCTTCGGCGGCCATGAGGTCGTCGTGCACCAAGATCGGCGCGCCGACGCGAAGCGCGAGCGCGACGGCGTCGCTCGGACGCGCGCTGACGTTTATCTCTTCGTGGTCGCGCAACAGACGAAGGTTCGCGTAGAAGGTGTTGTCGCGCAGTTCGATGATCTCTGCGGCGAAGAGTTGCGCGCCGAGCGCGATGATGACGTTACCGAGCAGGTCGTGCGACATTGGACGCGGGGCCTTCACACCCTGGAGGGCGTACGCAATCGCGGTCGCCTCCGGAGCGCCGATGAAGATCGGGAGCACCCTCGAGCCGGTCACCTCTTCGAGGAGCAACAACGGTGTGGATGAGCCCACATCGACCCGCACCGCTCGAAGGACGACCTCAACCATGAGAACAGCCTAGACCGCGACCAGTCGATTTCTTACGTCGAGCGGCCGAGGTAGTCCGACAACGCACGCTCGTAGAGCAGCGCACGAAGCGCCGCCACCTCACCGGCGAGTTCGACCGTGGCGCCCTGTGCCTGCTCGCCCGAGAGACCACTCCCCTTCGACCGAAGCGGCGCCGAGAGGTCGTCGAGGAGTCCGATCTCGCGTTCGGCGACTCGGCGAACGGATCCGAGGAGTCGGATGTCGAGACCACGCTCGACGAGTGCGCACACGCAGTGCGCTACTCGCACGTCCACCTCGCCGAAGGCCAGGTCGGTGCCGACCTTCACCGGTGCAAAGAGGCCCAACGCGAGTAATTGGTGCAACGTCGAGGACGAGAGTCCGGTAGCGCTGACGAACTCCGACGTCGAGAGATACGTCGACGCGTGGGATGTCGCGCCGTCGTCGCTCGTGGGGGACGACGCCAACGCGTCGCTCGCCGTCTCCTCCTCTTGAGGTTGGACGACTGTCAAGGTCGGACGCGTGCCGGTCGTCGGTGCGCTCGGGGCCGGGATGGACACGACGTTGGTCATCGCGTCACGTGCGGCGTGGCGTGGCGTGGTCGCGACCGGCACGTCCTTCAGCAGTCCCTGCTCGATGAGTCGGAGCCGAACGACGCGTAGCGGCACGAACTCCTCCTGGGCCAAGCGGATCGCTTCGCGCAGGCATTCGACGTCGCGCTCGGAGTAGAGACGGTAGCCCTTGCGACTGCGGCTCGGCTGCACGAGCCCCTTATCTTCGTAGTAGCGAATCTTCGAGAGTTCAATATCAGGGAAGTACTTACGAAGTTGGGTGTGGACCTCTCCGATGCGCATGATGCCCTGATTGCCATTCATCGCGTCGTCTCCCAAAAGACAAGCTTGAATTTCCCTATCTGCACCTCGTCGGCTGAGTGCAGTGTGGTCTCTTCGACCCGCGTGCCATTCACGTACGTACCGTTGAGCGAGTTGAGGTCACGAAGCGTGATGCGACCGCTCGCCGTGCGCGTGAAGATCGCGTGATGACGCGACACCGACACGTCGTCAAGGAGCAGGTCGCTGTTCTCGTGGCGACCGACTGACGTGATCTCACCCTTGAGTTCGATGCGGTTGCCGGCCTCTTGTCCCGCGGCGATCACCAACTCATCACCGTGTTCACCGTTCGGTCCCCGATTCGTGCCGGGGTGCAACGCTTCGGCCGCGCTCACGACCGGTACCGCCACCGTTTCGGGTGAGTTCGCATCGTGTTGTGGGGCTCCGCACGACCAACAGAAGTTCGCGTTGGCGTTCAGGATTTCTCCACATCGACGGCAGTTCATCGGCTTCACACTAGTTAACTTCGAGAAGCGACGTCAGGGTCAGTTATTCGTGAGGGTCCCGTAGCCCGCCGCGTCGAGCAGTGCGTCGAACTCGGCGCTACTCGTCGTCGTGATCTCACAGATCCAACCCTCGCCGTACGGGTCAGAGTTCACGGACTCCGGTGAGGTCGACAGCGTGTCGTTCACCGCAGTGACGGTGCCGCTCACCGGCGAGTAGATCTCCGACACCGACTTCGTCGACTCGACCTCGCCGAGCGCGGCGTGCGCGGCGACCTCGGTACCGACCTTGGGTAGGTCGACGAAGACGACGTCACCGAGGGCGTCCTGGGCGTAGTCGGTGATGCCGATGCGCACGACGTCGCCGTTCGCCTTCGCCCATTCGTGATCGTTGGAGTATCGAAGGTCAGCGGGAATCAACATGGCGCAAACTTACAAGATTTGTCGGGCCTGACGACCAGTGCGTAGCGCCCGCAGCGCCGGCTTCACGTAGCCGGCGAGCACGACCCACGACAGCGTGAGACCCATGATGCCGATCACCCACGTGATGTCGCGGATCGGGTGCTGCCACGACGTCAACGCGCCGTGATGGGGATTCGTCGTCAACAAGAACAGAGGGTAGGTCGTCATCAGGGCAAACGTGGACACCTTCCCCCACCACAACACGTCGATGCGCGCGGCACCAAGCGACGCGAGCACGATCGTGAGGATCGACACGATCAGTTCGCGCGTCAAGGTCACCAGCGCGAACCACCACGGCACGCCCGCGGCCGCGGCGACGCTGAGTAGTCCACTGATCACCAGGATGCGATCGGCGACGGGGTCGATGACCTTGCCGACGTTCGACACCTGGTGCCAGCGTCGGGCGACGAAACCGTCAATCCAGTCGGTCGCGCCGAGTGTCGCCAACAGCCACGCCGCGATCGCCCGGTGGTTGGTGGCGAAGAGCAGCCAGAAGAAGAGAGGGAGGAGTGCGAGTCGAACTGCGGTGATCAGGTTCGGCCACGTCAACCAGCCGGCGTCGACGACCTCGTCCGCACTCATCACCGAAGCGTATTACTACGCGATGGTGATCGACTCGTCCAGATAGACATCCTGCACGGCGTTCACGAGCGCGGCGCCGTCGCTGATGGGACGCTGGAAGGCCTTGCGTCCAAGGATCAGTCCCTGCCCTCCGGCGCGCTTGTTGATGACCGCGGTGCGCACCGCGCCCGCGAGGTCGTTGTCGCCCTGGGACTCGCCGCCGGAGTTGATCAGACCGATGCGCCCGGCGTAACAGTTGACGACCTGCCAGCGCGTGAGGTCGATGGGGTTGTCACTCGTCAATGTCGAATAGACCAGTGGACTGGTCTTTCCGAACTTGATCGCGTTGTAGCCACCGTTGTTCACCGGCTGCTTCTGCTTGATGATGTCGGCTTCGATGGTGACGCCGAGGTGGTTGGCCTGCCCGGTCAGGTCGGCGCTGAGGTGGTAATCGACGCCGTCCTTGACGAAAGCGTCATTTCGTAGGTACGTCCAGAGCACCGTGAACATTCCGAGCCGGTGCGCCTCGGCGAAAGCCGTGCCGATCTCCTCGATCTGGCGGATCGAACCCTCCGAGCCGAAGTAGATGGTGGCACCGATGCCGACCGCCCCGCGGTCCGAGGCCTGCTCGGCTGAAGCGAAGAGCCGCTCGTCGTAGCTGTTGGGGTAGCGCAGGAGGTCGTTGTGGTTGATCTTGACGATGAAGGGAATCTTGTGCACGTAACGTCGCGACACCGAGCCGAGTGTCCCGAGGGTGGACGCGATGGCGTTACACCCGGCTTCGATCGCGAGGTCACAGAGGCGCGCCGGGTCGAAGTATTCGGGATTGGGCGAAAACGATGCCGCCGCGGAGTGCTCGATGCCCTGGTCGACGGGGAGGATCGAGACGTAGCCGGTGCCCCCCAGGCGGCCGTGGCCGTAGAGGGTACCGAGATTGCGCAGCACGGTGGGCGAACGGTCACTCAGGGTGAAGACGTCATTGATGTAGTTCGGACTGGGCAGCGTCAGGAGTTCCTTGGGGAACGCGGTGGCCTTGTGGTCGAGCAGTGATGACGCTTCGTCACCGAGGAGGGAGGCAATGTCCATGGGTCAAGGTTACAAGATGTACCTTCGACCACTTTCGTCCTCATGCACCCGACGCGTTCGCGCGTCGGCGCCCGGTGGACCAGACTTCGTCCATGGACTTCGACTACCGATCATCACTGCTACGACGAGTGCGCGCGGTCCACTCGCTCTACTTCGAGGCCTGTGCGACCATGACGCTCGAGCAGGTCAATCTCGTGGCCGACGCCCGCGCACTCCCCATTGCCTTCTCCCTCGTCCATCAGGTCCTCATCGAAGACGGCAGTGTCGTGTTCGCGGGGGGCCCCATACCCCTCTTTGACGACGGGTGGGCGTCACGGTTGGGGCTGGCGGTGAACGACCCGGGCAAGGAGAAGACCGTCGAGGAGATGATGCACCAGCGCATCGGCGACTACGACGCCTTCCTCGAGTTCCAGCGCCTGGTCTTCACCGCAACCGAGACGTTCATCGGCGGCGTCGACCCTTCGACGTTCGAGGACGTACTCGTGACCTACCCCTACGGACCCACGATCGCCCACACGTTCTCCGCGCGCGTCGGGGGTGAGCGGGGCATCTCTCGCAGTGACGCGATCGAGTGTTGGATCTACCAGCACGCACTGCGTCACATGGGTGAGATCGAACACGCGCGGGCCCTGGTGGGGCTGTCGGGCATGACCTCGTAGCACTAACAGCGTGTGTCCTATTTGGACTCACCGGTTTGCCTTGACCTACTGAAACAAATGGCTCAGCGGTACTTGCTCACCGTCCGACATCCCAGACGATTGTCAGTCTGAGTACTCGGTTCCGACCCAGGGCCCTCATCACATCTTCGTGATGGTTGTGCGGGTGACGATCGGCTCTTCCCGCGCGCTTCGCGGTGCAGATCCGTGGCGGATCAGGCAGTGGAGAGAAGCGGAACGCACGTGGGGTCCAAAAGTATCGAAGGGGAATACTCTGTGGGCTGCCAACGGGCCAGATTGATGGCCGCATTGAGGTCGCGGTCGATGACCAGGCCACAGATCTCACACGAGTAGGTACGTGTCGATAGGTCGAGGTCCTTTCTGACCTCGCCACAGCCGGAGCAGGTCTTGGAACTCGGGAAAAACCTGTCGGCGATCCGGACCTCGACCCCATGCCAGCGGGCTTTGTAGAGGATCTGGCGGGAGAGCTCTCCCATGGCGGCGTCCGAGATGGATCTCGCCAGGTGTCGGCTCCTCACCATGCCCGCGATGTTCAGGTCCTCGATCACGAGGACCAGGGCCCGGTCCACCAGGATCCGTGAGGCCTGGTGGACCAAGTAGCGCCGGGTGTTGGCGACCTTTCGGTGAGTCTTCGCGAGTTGGGCCCGTGCTCGTTGGCGACCCTTGGACCCCGGTGTGGTTCTGGCCAGGGCCCGATTGGCCGCCTCGAGCTGGCATAGCGCTTGCTTCAGTGTTGTCACCCCCTCGAAGCGCTCGAAGGGAACACCGTTCGCATCAGCCGCGACGCAAAGGGAGATAATCCCGCGGTCGACTCCGACGGGAATGGCGTGACGATAAGTGCGGCTGCGCTCGGCTTGATGGAGTTCAGCGGCCACACCAGTCAGCGACGCGGTCCAGCGTCCCGCGCGTTCGGAGAGCGTCGCCGAGTAGACGTGGAAGCGACCGGCGTCGATCATCCGGCGGACCTTGCGGGAACGGCCAAAGATCTTCACCGGTCCGAGCTTGGGCAGGCGCAGGTGCGAGGGACCAGTGAAGCGGATGGGCTGGCTCAATGGCATCTGCGCTGACGTCGCGCGATTCCGCAATCGGAAACTCGGCGTCACCTTCCCTTTCACTTGGAAGCGGGGGAATCCGACGGGCGCTCCACTGCGTTCGCCCCGTCTCGACACCGAGAAGTTCTCAAGGGACTGGGCTGCGTCCACGCTCGCGCACTCGAAGACGTCGCCGGGCAGTTCGTGGCGCCAGGCGAGACCGCGGGTACCGTCATCGTTGACCAGTGAGTTGTCAGACTGTCCATTCTTCCAAGCGTTGAATTCGTTGATGAAGGAGAAGGCCGACCAGGACAGTGAAGGGGTTGATGGTTCGTGCGAATCCCCAGCCTCGCCCAGAGATGCCCGCTCGGCCGATCGGGCCTCCAGGTCGGCTTTTACCCGGGCCAGGTGATGGTTCACGGTGCAGCGGCGGGCGCCGGCGCACTTGGCGAAGAGGACTCGTTGCTCGAGGTTCGGATCGAGGGCGAACTGGAACGTGACGGCCCGTGAGAGCACCTGGCCGGTGTGCGATAGAGGTGCTTGAGGTCCCACACCCTCACAACTGTCGTGAGTTGTGACACGACCGGGGCGATACTGGAGGTATGAAAGGTCTGCCGCAGTTCAGAACCTACGAAGAGATGGATCTTGACGCAGTACTCAATCTCTGCGCCGCTGAAGGCTGGGCAACCTACGTTGAGGATCGTGCTCGGTCTCATCGAGTGTTCACGGCTCCTGGCGTCGTGTCGATCGTGGCAACCGTCGACGACGAAGTCGCGGGCTTCGCCTACTTTCAAACTGATGGTGGTATCCAGGCCCATCTTTCACTGCTCGTCATTGACGTGGAAAGCAGACACGCGAGAATCGCGCGAGCGCTCCTGGCCTACGCGTTCCCACTTCTCGGAGCGACTCGCATTGACCTCATTACTGATAACGCTGGTGGCTTCTATCGGAGGCTCACGCACAAGGAGAAGCCCGGCTTCCGCATCTACCCAGCTACGCAATAGGCGGTACGCCGCCATCCATGCTCCGATGGTTCTCATCGTTGGTGAAACCATCTGCCAACTGCTCTTGCTCAGCACAGTACCCGAAGGACCTCGGTGATTGAGGCGACGTGCAGCCATCCGGTGGCCGAGGTCACGGTGTTCTCGAAACAGCGTGCCAGGCGTCGTCGTCGACTCGCGCGATGCTTTGAGAACATCGTGGCGTCAGCAACCGGTTGGCTACAGGTCGCGGCAATCGCCCACCTCCTTCACGCGTTCGACTGAGATGGTGAGGACGCGGACGTGCCATGCAACGTCGCCCGGGCGATCTACGTTCAAAGCGCGGGCCACGGCATCGACATGCGACGCAGTTCCGTGTTGAGTCCTTCGGATTCAAAGAATCGATGGGCGTCGACGTTGAACTCCCAGGTGGTCAAAATAATGCGCTTCGCCGACACCTCATCAGCACGTTCACGAACGGCGTTCATGAGCGCGTGTCCCACGCCGCGACGTCGCGCGGAAGGCGCCACGCCGATCTGATCGAGCTCGAGCAAGGTCTGTCCCCAGCCCAACGCTGAGTCTGGTCGGTGATGCAGCTTCACCACGACGAAGCCCAGCGCCTCACTCTCCTCGGCCAGATAGACAGTGACGGCGGGGTCGCGCAGGAGCTCTCCGTACAGCTGGGTGCCCGCCGTCTCGTCGGCCGGCTTGAACCAGTCGGGTCGCTCGTCGTGATGCATGTCCTGGATCGCGACACCGAGCCCGGCGATGACGGGCGCGTCCTCAATGGTGGCTACTCGAATGTCCATGTGCTCGATTCTCCCATGTGGACGCATCGCGGTGCCCACTGACGCCTCGCACTTCCACTGATTGACAACGTTCTTTACGACGGCGTCGCCTCGACAGTGTCGTCACGGTGTCACAGTCACCTCCAATACTGACGCCAATGACTTCGCGAACGTCGGTTCCGCTCCTCTCACACACCGAGAAGTCACTTTCACGCGCGGTGACGTTCAAGTTCGCCCTCGATCCGAACGTCGAACAGAAGATCCTGCTCGCTAAGTGCGCGGGGGCTCGCCGTTTCACGGTGAACCACCACCTGGCGCGCGTGAGGGCCAACCTCGAGATCCGTGCCGCCGAGAAAGTTGCCGCCACAGAGGACCTGCCCGACGGCGAAGTACTGACGCCGTCGCTCTCGTGGTCAGGATTCAGTTTCATCAATGAGTTCAATGCGTGGAAGAACGGCGCGTCGGATGACTCGCCGGTCAACGATGACGGGACCCGTGGACTCTCGTGGCGACACGAACTACCGGGCGACGTCTTTGAGTGCGCCAGTGTCGACGCGGCACGGGCTCTCGAGAACTTCGCGGCGTCGCGGCGAGGTGACCGCAAGGGCTCACCGGTCGGATTCCCTCGCTTTCAGGCCAAAGGGAAGGTGACGCCAAGCTTTCGCCTTCGAAATCGCGCGACTGCCGGAAGCATTCCTTCGAGCCACTCCATACGATTCAGCGACCCCACCCACATCCGTCTCCCCAGATTCGGATCGGTGAAACTCTTCGGCCCCACCCGAAAAGTTCGTCGAATGATCGACGGCGGCCGCTTCCACATCTACTCAGCGACACTCAACCAGCGCGCGGGACGCTGGTTCGTCTCACTGACAGGCGTGGCCACCCAACTCCACCAGGTCGAACGCAGTCGCGCCGCACGCCATCACGTTCCTATTGGTGTCGACCGAGGCATCACGTCGCTCTGTGTCGCCGCCGACGCCAACGGCACACCCTTGGAGATCTTCGAGGGGGTGAAAACACTACGAGAAGCGCACGCCAAGCTCAAGACGGCCAATCAGGCCCTGGCCAGAACCACACCGGGGTCCAAAGGTCGCCAACGAGCACGCGCCCGACTCGCCAGGACGCACCGCACGGTCGGCGACACTCGGCGACATCAGGTCCATCAGGTCTCGACGACACTGGTCCGCAACGCACAAGTGCTCGTCCTCGAGGACCTCAACGTCGCGGGCATGGTGACGAACCGGCATCTGGCCAAGTCGATTTCGGACGCCGCGATGGGCGAATTGGCACGCCAGATCCGCTACAAGGCCACGTGGCATAACGTCGAGGTGCGCGTGGCCGACCGATTCTTTCCGAGTTCGAAGACCTGTTCCGGCTGTGGTGAAGTCAAGGGCGATCTCAGCCTCGGTGAGCGGAGTTATTCCTGCACGAGCTGTGGTCTGGTCATCGACCGCGACCTCAACGCGGCCATCAACCTGGCACGTTGGCACCCAAAAGAGACCGTGGCAAGGGCGATACTGGGGAATGTGCGCGAACTACTTCTCAGCACAGCGTGATCTCGTAAAGATCTGCACCGCGAAGCACGCGGGAAGAGCCGATCGCCACCCGCACAAACATCGCGTCAGCGTGATGAGGGCAATGGGTCGGAACCGAGGACAGACGGAAGTTGATCTGGGAAATCGGACGATGAGCAAGCACCATCCGAACCACATGGTTCAGATGGTCAAGGCGAATCGGTGGGTCCAATTAGGACACACGCTGTAACCTCCGAGCAACGAACTCTTTGGGGGCACGATGGCGCAGGTAGAGGGAACGACGACCGACAAGTTCGCGGGTCTCGTCGACGTCTTGTCGAAGAATCTCGAGAGCGGGGCCGACGTCGGTGCCTCCATCGCCGTCTATCACCAGGGCGAACTCGTGGCCGACCTCTGGGGCGGCTACACCAACGAATCGAGGTCGACCCCCTGGCAGCGCGACACCATCGTCAACGTGTGGTCCACGACCAAGACGATGACCTTCCTCGTCGCGCTGATGTTGTGTGACCGCGGAGAGCTCGACTTCAACGCGAAAGTGGCGAGGTACTGGCCGGAGTTCGCGGCCAACGACAAAGAGGACATCGAGGTGCGACACCTGATGAACCACTGCGCCGGACTCTCAGGATGGCAAGAACCACTGAAGCCCGAGCAGTTGGCCGACTGGGAGTTGGCGACGAGTCTGCTGGCGGCACAGAAGCCGTGGTGGGACGACCGCACAAAGACCGGTTATCACGCGGTCAGTCAGGGCTTCTTGATCGGTGAGGTCGTGCGGCGCATCACCGGCACGACCATCGGCCAGTTCTTCAAGCGTGAGGTCGCCGACGTACTTGGTGCGGACTTCTTCATCGGACTCCCCGAATCAGAGGAGGGGCGCGTCAGTCTCGTCATCCCCCCGCCGCCCGAGGACTTCGGTGACGCCGCACCCGACTCCATCGCGGTGCGAACGCTCACCTCTCCTCCCGTCGACGCGACGATGCCCTCGCAGCGCTGGTGGCGCGCGGCGGAGATCCCGGCCGCGAACGGTCACGGCAACGCCCGTTCGGTCGCCACGATCCAACAGATCGTCGCCAACAATGGACATGCCAATGGTCACCGATTCTTCTCGGAGAAGACCGGTGACATGGTCTTCACGCCGCAGGTCGGCGGCGTGGACATGGTCCTCGGGATGAACCTCAACTTCGGTCTCGGCTACGGACTCGCGAGCCCTGACGTCCCGCTGGGGCCGCGCGGTTGCTACTGGGGTGGCTACGGCGGCTCGGTGATCATCATGGACCAGGACATCGACCTCACGGTCGCCTACATGATGAACAAGATGCAGGTCGGCCTCGTGGGTGACACCCGCGGAGCCGACATCACGATGGTGGCCGCGATGGCCGCTCTCAGTTAGTCGGCGCTCTTCTTCTTCGAGACCGGGGTCGTGCGGCGCTTGCGGTTCTTTCGTGGAGCGACCGATCCGAGTTCGCCCAGACGGGCCTTCGCGTCGTAGGCGTCGGGCTCGGCCAGCACGACGCGAGCGAAGAGTTCTCGGGCCGACGTCGTGTCGCCGGCGCGGTCGAAGATGTCGGCGAGCGCGTACCAGAGTCGGACGTGTCGATAGGAGGGGTTGCGCAGCTGCTTGGTTGCGCCGGCCTTGGTCAGGAGTTCGATCGCCTCGCCGTACTGGCGCTGGTCGGCGAGTGACGACGCCATGACGATCCTTCCTTCGGCCAGGACCTCGGCCGTCGGTTCACTCGCTTCGAGTTCGGCGAAGGTCTTCTCGACGGCGCGGTAGCGGTGGTTCGCGCGGTCGCAGTCCATGACGAGCGGCAGGTGTTCGGCGTCGCCCGTGATGGTGAAATGTGCACGGAGGTGGATTTTCGCCATGTTCCAACGCTCGGCGCGGTACGCAGCGAGACCGGTCAGTTCTCGCACCGGCGCGACGCCGGGCACGGCGTCCGCGACGATGCGACCGAGTCGCAGCGCCTCTTCGTAGCGCTTGCGGTCGTAGGCCTCGGCGGCGCGCGTCAACGTGATGACCATCTTCTCGCGCATGTACGAGGTACCGATGAAGGCCTTGCGCACGTCAGCGGCGATGTCACCGGGCAGCGCGTACTTGACCTTGGGCTTCACCTTGGCGCTGGGTGCTGGCGCGCTCGGACGCTCCTCTTGGACCCAGGTCGACATCTGGTCCGGCTTGCGACCGGTACTCGGCGTCACTTCCATGGACTGACCGGTCGAGGAGATGTGCGCGCCGCCCTTGCGTGCGACGCCGCCCCAACCCTTCGCCTTGCCGTAGGAGTCGGCCTTCGCGCGCTCGATCTCCTCGGGTGTCAGGTCGCGCGGTCGCCGTTCGAGACGTCCCCTTCCAGCACGCGCGTCGCGCGGGGCGTTACGGGTGTCGGGTCCCGCGCCCCGCGGCGCGAGACGCGGGCGACGAGCGCGCGACGCGCGGTCAGCGCGGCGCGGCGACGACGAACGGCCATCCGCGGGGTAGGAACCGGAACGAGGGGGGCGCGTCGAGCGGTCACGGTCGTCGTCACGCGCCGTACGCGGCGAGCGAGCAGTGGGCCGCCCCGGGCGATCGGATCGGTCGGGTCGCGGCGTTTGGTCGTAGCGTTCGTTGGGACGCGGCGTGCGCGATGACGCCACGTCACGGCCGGCACCGGAGGGTCGTGGGCGTCGCGGCGTCGCGCCTCGCGCACTCCGATCGGGGTCGTCACGGTCGTTTCGACGCGGCGATGGCGCCCGCGCACTACCTCGGTCCCTCGACGCGTCGCGTCCATTGGCACGCGGTGGCGCAGCGCGACGTTCGTTACCCGATCGATCAATCCTCCGTTCGGCGCCGTCGCGCGGTGGGCGTCCTTCACGCGGACGATCGCTCTCGCCCGAAGCCGACCGCGAAGTTCGAGCGGGTACGTCTCGTCGCTCAGGATTTGTTGGTCGCGGTGACCGCTTTCGACCCGTCGAGGGTCCGCCGGCGTCCGCTCGGGCGCGACGAGGCGTGGAATTTTGAGCGGGCACCCGTCAATGCTACTAAAGGGTTCCGATGCGCCCTTCCCCGCGGCGGACGGGACTAGGGCGCCGCCTTCTTTCTCGTGAAGCGGTTCCTCCACGTCACGCCCGGTGACGGGCCCGTCGCCGGGCCGCTCACTCGGTAGCCCACCGGTAGCAGTTCTGCGTTGAAGCGATCGCGAAAGGCGCCCCAGAGCCCGCGCGGTTGCCAGAGCGCGATCACGACCGCCAGCGATCCAAAGATGACCAGATACCACACGCCGTACTGCTGGAGTGACTGTTGCAGCGTGAAGAAGATAATCGAGCCGATGATCGGACCTTCGATGGTGCCGAGACCACCGATCATTGAGACGAAGATCATCTCGGCGGACCATTGGATGTTGAAGACACTGGATGGTTGGATGAAGGGCTGACTCACCGCGAGGACCGCGCCAGCCGCGCCACAGCCCGCCGCGGCGACGATGAAAATCGTTCGGCGCGCTGACTGGACGTTCACGCCGGCGCTCCGCGCGGCCACCTCGTTGTCGCGGATCGACGCGAGCACCAGCCCGAGACGGCTTCGCAAGAGTACGTAAGTGCCGATCACGACGACGAGCGCCACGAGCCAGGTCGCGAGGTAGGTGTAGTGGGCCGTCTGCGAAGGACTGAGGTCCTGCAGACCCGGCATGAGTTTGCCCGTTCCGCCGCCGAAGTACGCGATGGCCCCGATGATCAGCAACGCGGTGGCCGAAACGACCCAGGTCGCAATCGAGAAGTACCCACCGCGAAGTCGCAGCAGCAAGAACGTGATGGGTACCGCGAGGACAGCGCAGACGATGGTCGCCAAGGGAATGGTCAGGAAGGGATTGACGCCCTTGAGGGCAAAGTACAGCGTGGCGTAGGAACCGAGGCCGATGAACGCCTGCTGGCCGATCGAGACCATCCCCGCGTAGCCCGCGAGGAGGTTCCACATGGTCGCCATGATCACCAGGATGAAGAAGTTGAGTAACACCGACGCCCATTCCGACGGCACGATCCACGGCGCGACGGTCAAGAACGCGATCACGACGAGTGAACCCGACAGCGTCAACAGAGGCGACGTGTTCGAGCGCCGTACCAAGGGGACCTCGGCCGGTCCTCGATTCGAGTGGTCGAAACTCACGCGAGCGACGTCCTCTTGCCGAAGAGGCCCTGCGGGCGCACCGCGAGCACGACGAGGAACAGCACGTCACCCGCGAGGCGCTGATACTCAGGATTGAAGTGGGCACCGAAGACCTGGGCCACACCGAGGGCGATGCCGCCGACCAACGTGCCCCACAAAGAACCGATGCCGCCGATGACGACCGCTTCGAAAGCGAAGAGCAGGTTTACGCCGCCCGACGTTGGCGCGAACTGGGTCTGCATGCCATAGGCGATGCCCGCCAAGGCGACGGTGGCGAACGCAATAGAGGCCGCGATGCCAAAGATGTGCCGGTAGTTCGCCCCACTCAGCTGCGCGGCCTCTCGGTCGTCGGCGACCGCGCGCACGAGCCGTCCGGTGCCGGTATGCGAGAGGAACAGTTGCAGTGTCGCCAGCACCGCGACCGCGGCCGCCAATACCCCCAGCGAGACGTACGAGATGTAGAAGATCGAACCGGGATGCCACGATTCGTAACCGAGCGCGCCCACGTTGACGGTCTGGGCGTTCGCGGTGTAGATCTCCAACAAGAGGTTCTCGATCACGACCGAAAGACCGAAGGTCACCAGCAGCGTCGTGAAGGGATCACGGTCGATGCTCTTTTGGATCAGCGTTCTCTGTAGGACGTAACCCACCAACGCGAACAGCGGCACGACGACCAGTAAGGACCAGATCTCGGGGATGTGCAGATGCGGGGTCAAGAAGACGGCGACGTAGGCGGCGACGACGGCCATGTCGCCGTGGGCCAGGTTGATGACTTTGAGGACGCCGAACATCAGCGAGAGTCCACAGGCGAAGAGGGCGTAGAAGCCGCCGACCAACACACCTTGAATGACCACGTTCAGCCAGATCACTCGTCCGCCTCCTGGTGTGGCGACGGCTGTCGCAAGTCCGATCCGAAGTAGGCGTGATCGATCTGATCCGAGGTCAACTCATCGGGCGTGCCGACGAGCGATGTGCGACCCTCGAGCAAGCAGTGGACCCGATCCGCCACCGCGACGCCCTGGCTGACGTCTTGCTCGACGATCAGGATGCTCACTCCCTGCGCCACGATTTCGGGCACGAGCGCGTAGATCCGTTCGATCACGATGGGCGCCAGTCCGAGTGAGAGTTCATCGAGCAGCAAGACCTTAGGATTCGCGACGAGGGCGCGACCGATGGCGACCGCCTGCTGCTCTCCTCCCGAGAGCTGCCAGGTTGACTGTTTGCGTCGACTCGGCATCCACTCGAAGAGTTCGTAGATTCGTTCGACCGTGAAGGGGCCCTTCCTCGCCTTATGTGCTCCCACCAGGAGATTCTCCTCCAGCGTCATCGACGAAAAGAGCCGACGTCCCTCCGGGACGAGCGACAGCCCCAGTCGGACGCGGCGGTTGGGCGACAGTGTCGCGAGATCGACACCATCGAACGTGATGGTCCCCGACGAGGGTTCATGCAGTCCGGCGATCGTGCGCAACAAGGTCGACTTGCCCGCACCGTTGGCGCCGATCATGGTGAGGATCTCACCCTCACGGAGAACAAAACTCACGTCGTCAACCGCGCAGAGCTGGCCGTGATACACGCTCAGACCTTGGACGTCGAGCACCGCCTCACTCATCGAGCACCTCGGTCGCGAGTGTTCGTCCACCTAGGTACACCGATCGAACCGCCTCCGATGCCAACACCGACGTGGGGTCGCCGTCGGCGACGACGACGCCGTTCGCCAGACACAACAGTCGATCGACGGTGGTCACGAGGGCTCGGACCACGTGTTCGATCCACACGACGGCGATGCCGCTCTCGCGAAGGCCCTTGATGATGTGCGTGAGTTCGTTGACTTCGAGGTCGGTGAGGCCGCCTGCGATTTCGTCCAACAACAAGACTCGAGGTGCCGTCGCGAGCGCTCGGGCCAATTCCAGTCGCTTGCGATGCAGGAGAGCGAGTGAGCCGGCGGGTCGATTGGCCAGTTCCACGAGTTGGGTTCGCTCCAGTGCGCCGTAGGCCAACTCGTAACTCCTTTGAGCACGCGCGCGACCTCCTTGTTGCGCGGCCAGCAACGCATTCTCGAAGACCGTCATGTTCTCGAAAGGACGTGGTACCTGATAGGTGCGACCGATGCCCGCACGTGCGCGCTTCGCGGGGGTTAGGTGCGCGATGTCGTGCCCGTCGAAACGGATGACGCCCGAGTCGGGCGCCACGTCGCCTGAGATCATCGAGAAGAGCGAAGTCTTACCGGCCCCGTTCGGTCCCACGATTCCCAGCGCGTCGCCCTGCTCCAGCTGAAAAGTAATTCTCTCTCCGACAACCACTTGACCATAACTCTTGGAGATGTTTTCCAGCTGAAGCAGCGACACGTAGTGACCGGTTAGGCGTTGGTGGGCTCGAGTGTCCCGTTGAGCGGGACGTGCTTATTGAGCGAGTTGTCGACCACGACCTGGGACCACGCGTACTTCTTGTGACCGACCAAGTCCTTCGATCCCGGCTTCCACTGCACGCCAACCGGCGAGATGATGCCGATACCCTTGGCCGGGCTCGCCAACATTGGATTGTGGCTCTTGGAGTTCATGTTGATCGGACCGCACATGCCGACGTAGTCCACCGTCTGCAGCGCCCTGGCGAGCGCCAGGCGGTTGTGAGGATTCGTGACCTTCTTCAAACCCTGGATCGCGATCTCAAAGAGCGAATACGTCGAGCCCATTGACTGCACCCATTGACCGTGTCCCGTCGCCTGGTACTCCGCGCAAAAGTTGTACGCCGAGACGCCCGTCAGTGATGACTTGTAGGGCGCGTACGGAGTGAACCACGCGTCAGTCGCGATGTTGTTCGAGAGTGAACCCAACGCGTACGCGTCAGTCGGGAACAGCATGACCTTCGCGACCGTGGCGAGCTTCGGGTTGTAGTTCTGCTGTGACGCCTGGGTCCAGAACGTCTGGAAGTCCGGCGGCAAGGGGCAGTTGATGAACAGGTCACACGACGCGCCGCCCTTGCCCCCCGTCTTGAAGGTCTGGATCATCGACGTGTAGTCCGTGGCGAGGTCGGTGTAGGCCCCACCGTCAACGAAGTTGTAGCCCCCGCTCGGGTAGATCGCTCCCACCGTGGGCGCGAACGCCGCCCGGAAGGCATTGCCGTCGGAGTCGTTCGGGTACATCTCGGCGACGTTCGAGTTGCATTTCGTCATCTTCTGCACCCGTATCCACATGGGCACGAAAGTTCCCACGAACTGAGGGATGCCGAAGAAGAACGTCGAGTTGTACGTCGGTCCGGTGCCGCCGGCACCACCCTGGGGTGTAATCGTCGCTCCCGAGAAGCCTCCCCAGTACGCCTCCCACGGCACGACCGTGGATACGCAGGGAATCTTGTACTGCTCACAGGTCGTGGCGACCGGGATGACCGTCTCGGGTGCCGAACTGACCAAGATGAGGTCGACGCCGGAGTTGATGAGCTCCTGGGTGACCTGGACGGCGACGTTCCCGAGTGATTGGGTGTCCTTCTCCGTGATCTCGATGTGGTACTTCGTCTTGCCAATGGTTATGCCCTTGGCGAAGTAGCTCGAGCGGCGAATCTGATTGAGGACGTAGGCGTCAGGTCCGGCGAAGTCCGCGAGGGCTCCCGTACGAGGCGACACGAAGCCAATCTTTATGGTCTGCGATTTGCTCGCGGCGTACGCATTCGACACGCCTTCGAGCGTCAAGAGCGCACCCGACGCAGCCATGGCGCCAGCGGCTTTCAGTCCGAGGCGACGTCCAAATTCGAACCCTCCCCAACCTGGGATTCCTCCGGTGCTCTCGATCTTGTTCTCTTCTGTCATTTACTATCCCCCCAAATAATGATTGACTGATTCTTAACACACTATTCCGTTCATTGTGATGAACGTTGTGAAACCGCTTCTGTTCGCTGCCCTTCACGTCAGTGCGACATCGCGGCTTCGCCCATCGCAGACAACATCCGCCGTGCCGCCAGACCACCTCGGTCGATCTTTACGCTGACTTCGCCCATTTCCATGAGCTCGTCGGAGCGCAACTGCAAGATATTAAGTGCATCGACATCTTCTTGCACGACACCCACCTGCATATTTTCGAGGAATCGATCGATCTCCGCGTCGCCGACACAGAAGTCCCTCGAAAGTGCCCAGAAATCAAGGACTTTGCCCTCGCTCGACGGCGTGAGTCCGTACAGGATCTTCATGTGATACGCGTGATCATCAGTCCCGTCGGGACGTGGCGGCTCCCCCACCGGGGCAATGCGCGCGTGCAACAAGTAGTAGCCGGGCGGCGTGTACTCAATGTCCTGCCATCGATCGACCTTCCCCTCGAGGCCGGTGGTCCTCGCGTAGAAGGGCGGACATTCGACGGCGTTCATGGGCCGATAGACGCGAACGACCTTGGCCTCATCGGCCACTTCGACCTCGATCGGTGTTGTCGCGACTTCGGGCGTGCCAATGGAACCACGGTGCAAGAAGGTTTCGTGCGACAGATCGAGAAGGTTGTCCACGAGCAGCTCAAACGAGGCGTTGATCGCGGCGACACCCGACACTGCCGACCACCGCTCGACGTCGCTCAGCCATGGCGTGTCCGGCAGCGCGGACAGGTCGGCCTCACTTCGCCCCATCCAAATCCACACGAACGGACCCTGCTCGACGACGTGAAAGGCGCGAACGTTGGCCCGCCCAGGAATTCGATCTTGGGCCGGTACCGCCACACACGTCCCCGAGCAGTCAAACGTGAAGCCGTGATAGCCGCACACCAATTGTTCGCCCACGACCATTCCCAAGGAGAGCGGATAACCACGATGGGGGCATCGATCAGCGAGCGCGACCGGCACGCCGGCCTCGGTGCGAAACAGCGCGACGTGCTCCCCGAGGATCTGTCGTGACAGCGGTACAACAGTGATCTCACGACTGAGGGCTGCGACGTACCAGTGGTCACGTAAGAACACACTTCCCCCTTTAGTTCATCAACCGGGTGGTCGGAGCGACTCCGATGTGGAGTGTCTCGGGCGTTGTGAGCGCAGATTAGCAAAACTGTGATAAGTAACCAAGGAGCTTTGAACTAGGGAGTACATATGAAACTGCTTGACGGTGCCCAATGGCAAGGCAAGATTTCACTCGACGGATGGCGGGTCGGTGGTGGTGGCAGCGCGGACGTCGTTGAACCTGCGACCGGCGAGGTGCTCGGATCTTCTGGCCGAGCGAGCGTCGACGACATCGCGGCCGCCGCATCAGTGGCGGCCGAATCGCAAAAGGCGTGGGCCGAACTCCCCTTCACATCTCGCAGCGCCGTGTTGCGCAAAGCGGGTCAACTCTTCTTGGATAACGCCGAGGAACTCTCGGAGTGGATCGTGCGTGAGTCAGGTGGCATCGGACCAAAGGCGGGCCTCGAGATTCAAGTCGCCGCCGAGGAGTGTTTCGAGGCGGCGGCGTTGGCCTCGCATCCGACCGGGGACATCTTGAGGAGTGAGTTCCCCCGCTTGAGCTTTTCACGCCGCGTGCCCGCCGGCGTCGTCGGCGTGATCGCTCCCTTTAACTTTCCTCTCATCCTCTCGATTCGCTCGGTCGCTCCGGCGTTGGCCCTCGGCAACGCGGTGATCTTGAAGCCCGACCCGCGAACCGCGGTCTGTGGTGGCGTGGTGCTCGCTCGAGTCTTCGAAGAGGCGGGCCTTCCACAGGGTGTGTTCTCGATGCTTCCTGGTGGTGCGGACGTCGGTGAGGCGCTCGTCACCGAACCGCGCGTGCGGGTGATCGCCTTCACCGGTTCGACGGCGGCGGGAAGAGCGGTCGGATCGCTCGGCGCGCAGCACCTAAAGCGCGTCCACCTCGAACTCGGTGGCAACTCGGCACTCATCGTCATGGCCGACGTGGACCTGGAGAAGGCAGTATCAGTAGGCGCCTTCGGGTCGTTTATGCACCAGGGACAGATCTGCATGACCACCGGTCGCCACATCGTCGACGCGGCAATTTTCGACGACTACGCGAACTTGCTCGCCGAGCACGCCGAGCACCTTCCCGTCGGTGATCCGAAGAGCGGACAGGTCGCCCTTGGTCCTCTCATCGACGCCAAGCAGCGTGATCGCGTGCACTCGATGGTCACCGACACGGTGGCGGGCGGAGCGAAGTTGCTGGCCGGTGGGACCTACGAGAACCTCTTCTATCGCCCGACGGTGCTGACCAACGTCGACACTAAAGCGCGCGCCTACTGCGAAGAGGTCTTTGGTCCGGTCGCGCCCATCGTCCCCTTCGCCTCAATCGACGAAGCGGTCGCACTCGCCTCTTCGAGCCCGTACGGACTCTCTCTCGGCATCTTGTCGAACGACGGTCTGCGCGCGCTGGAACTGGCGAGTCGCATCCCCACGGGCGCCATACACATCAACGACCAGACGGTGGCCGACGAAGCCGTGATTCCCTTCGGGGGTACGGGAAGTTCCGGGAATGGCTCTCGCATGGGCGGGATGGCGAACCTCGACGCCTACACCGAGACCCAGTGGGTCACCGCGCAAAGCGAGATGCCCATCTATCCGTTCTAGAGACTGTTGAGATCGACGTAGTTGCGCGCGAGTACCGTCGCGGTCTCGGTTGAGTTGACTGCTTGGCGTAAGCGCGCCAACTGCACGCCGTTTTCGAAGTCATCGTCGTAGTACGGGTGCAACATCTGGGTCATGTAGTTCGAAAACTCCTCGGCGCGCCAGACCAGTTCCACTCAGGTCGCCGAAGACGACGCCAGCAGCCCGGCGGCGAGCCCCTTGATCATCGCTGTGAACGCCTCGGCCAGCGCGCGCACATCGGCGAGTGCCAAGTTCATCCCTTTCGCGCCCGTGGGCGGCACGATGTGGGCGGCGTCGCCCGCGAGAAAGAGGCGCCCGTAGCTCATGGGTTCGATTACTACGCTGCGCATCGCGGTGATGCCGCGCTCGAGTATTGGCCCCTGGCTCACCTCGGGCATCTCGTCGGGCGCGAGGCGCCAGTTGAGCTCGCTCCAGATGCGATCGTCGGACCACTCGTCGAGTCGTTCGTCGGGTCGAACCCCGAGGTACAGGCGGCTCACGCTCGGCGATCGCATCGAATACAGTGCGAAGCCTCGCTCGTGTCGGCAGTAGATCAACTCGTGTGTCGTGGGTGGCGCCTCGGCCAGGATGCCCAGCCACGAAAACGGGAAGATTCGCTCATAGTGGCGCGTCACCTTCGCGGGCATCGATCGATTGGCGACGCCAAAGCTTCCATCGCACCCGGCGACGTAGTCACAGGCGATGCTCGTCGGCTCGTCGCCGATGAGGACCTCGAGCGAGGGATGGTCACCCGTGAGCCCGTCAATCGAAGTGACCTCCGCGTCAAAGTAGAGCTCGGCGCCTCCCTCAATTCGAAGTGCGATGAGGTCCTTCACCACCTCTTGTTGCCCGTAGACGGTCACGGCCTTGCCGTTGGCCAACTCACTGAGGGGGATGCGATGACCGCTGCGCTCGACTCGAAATTCGATGCCGTGATGAGTGAGTCCCTCACGACGCATGCGCTCACCGGCGCCGGCCGACTCAAGGAGATTCGCGATACCGAACTCGATGACACCGGCGCGGGTTCGCTTCTCGACGTAGGAACGACTCCGCCGTTCGAGGACAATGTTCTCAATACCTTGACGATTCAGGAGTTCGCCGAGCAAGAGTCCCGCCGGGCCCGCGCCGACGATTCCCACCTGGGTTCGCAGTTCTTTCACCAAACTTCTCCTTTGGCACTCGTCAATGAACTGTTGCTCAATCGTCGTTCAGCGGTCAGCGTGCACGTATCGTGTACTGTTCAGTTAATTAAAGCTAATACATGGACGCGAGGGAACCGAAGACTAGTCGGGACCATGTTCGTGTGCTGGAGGATTCAATGGCGGTAGTTGTCCGTCGCACCCCGCGGTGCGACCTCGAACTCGTTGACGGACTCGGTTCCTTTGGCGTCGCTACGATCCACGAAGCGCAGGGCCGACGGGGTTTGCTGGCCCCTCGACTCCGACCCATCTTTCGACCGATCCACGTCGCAGGGAATGCACTCACCTGTGAAGTGGCACCTGGTGACAACTGGTCGATTCACGTCGCCGTCGAACAGGCACGACCGGGCGATGTCTTGGTCGTGACACCGACGAGTCCCAGCGATGACGGCTACTTCGGGGAGCTCTTGGCGACCAGCCTGGTTGCGCACGGCGTTCGTGGCCTCGTCATCGACGCGGGCGTCCGCGACGTCGCCTCGCTGACGACGATGTCGTTCCCCGTCTGGTCGAAATCGATCAGCGCGCAAGGAACCGTCAAGGAGACACCGGGCAACGTGCAGGTGCCGATCGTCTGTGCGGGCACGTAC
>VFSW01002265.1_pt1 | contig 29125 bp, 26 predicted proteins | sample 5358111 | NCBI WGS metagenome assembly VFSW01 (sample SAMN11554181, study PRJNA540505) | mine drainage metagenome | isolation source: sediment from site ElyBrook_90M | place: USA: Ely Copper Mine, Vershire, VT | collected 2017 | reverse complement strand
TGACGGTTGTAGTCGTTGCGGATTACCGGATAAACGCCGGTATACGTGCCGCTCTGCACGAACCCGTTGGTTGCCGGCCCCACCGAGGCCAGCGTCGCGCTCGACCAGAACAATGGGAACTCAATGCCCTTGCGCTGAGTAACCTTGTTGTAATCCTCGTACGTCAGATCCAGCGTGGTGGTGTACGCGTTGGACGGCTGATACTCGAAGGTGGCGAAATACGATTCGCGCTTTCTGAGGCTCGAATAGTTGTAATTCTTCGAGCCTCCGGGTACGAAGTTGCCGGCAGAATCGGTCGGGTATCCCCACGGCGCCTCGTGCAGGTCCTTGGTCGGCAGGGCGTCGATGTCCACTCCCAGGGAGACGCCGAGCGTATGCTCGTCGAACTGGTTGATGTAAATTCCGTCGATGTTGTAGCCCTTGTCACTAACGCCGGGACCGGGCATCTGATCGCCGGGGCTGACCCAGCGATAGCTCGCGTTGATCGAAGCCTCTCGGTGTGACACCTGGAGCGGGCGCCAGGTTTCCATATCCACCGTGCCGGCGAGACCCTGACCGATCAGATCTGCCCGCGGATTCAAGTACACCTTGATCGTCTTGAACATGCCGGGCGGATACTGGCTGAAATGGATGCCACGGTCTTCGGAGGTGGTGGCCTGTTCGGCGCCATCCAGGAGGCCGGTGCTGAAATCCTCACCCAATCCATGAATCGCCACTTCCTGCGGTCGTCCAGAGACCATTTGCATGGCGAGGCCCGGCAGGCGACCGAGGGCGCTCGCAATGCTGGTGCCGGGCAGCTTACCGATGTCCTCGGCGGAGACCGCCTCGACGATGGAGTTGGAGTTCTTCTGGACGGCGATGGAGTTCTGGATACTGCTGATATAGCCGTTGACGACCACTTCCTTCAGCAAGTTCTCGTTGGCGACCCTTTTCTTGGCTTTCTTGTGCTGGGTTGAGGTGGGCGCGGCGTCGCTCTTCGTGGCGGCGAAGGCCGTGAGCGGCATTACGGCGGCGGCGCCGAAGCATGCGGTGGCGACCGCCATTTCAAGAATAGTTCGCTTGCGTTTGATCATCACGACAACTCCCCCCCCAAGGCAATGTGGTTGTTCTGCAACAGGCCGCCAGCCGGTCCCGGGTTCGCTCGGGCGCCGACGCAATTCTGTCATCAAATGATTGGTAATCCAGCGGATTAAAGCAAGCCGTCGCATACGTATTCATGCCGACACCCAGGGTCTCCGAGACTGGCTGAGGGCTCGCCGCCCCCTTCAGGTTGGTGCTTAAGCAACGACTGCCGCTGCAGGCAGGGGGCGTCTGTATTGCGCTGCCGCCTCGGTGGGCGGCATCATGAGTTCTCAACTCGCGCCCGAGACCGCGCCATCGAATTCATGCACACCACCGGGGATGAGCGCACGGCCCCCGAGGCCGCGATCACTTTGCTACGGGACCTGTACAGCGCAGCGCTGGCCGCGGCAGACCCGCGCAGGATCCTACCGCCGCACCTGCCGCCACCCCCCAAGGGACGCACCGTGGTCGTGGGTGTCGGCAAGGCCGCGGCAGCGATGGCAAAGGCGACCGAAACACATTGGTCGGGTCCTCTGACGGGCGTTATCGTCGTCCCGCATGGCGCCACCTTGCCGCTCTCACGCATCGAACAGATTGAGACCTCGCATCCGATTCCGGACGCACGCAGTGTCGAGGCCGGACGGCGACTCATCGCCGCCGTCTCCAACCTCGGACCGGCCGACCTGGTGCTCTCACTGATCTCAGGTGGCGGGTCGGCACTTTGTGCGCTGCCCGCCGACGGCCTGACCCTGAAGGAGAAGCAGACCATCACGCGGGCCCTCTTGACGCGCGGCGCGACGATTCGGGAAATCAACACCGTGCGCAAGCATCTGTCAGCCATCAAAGGCGGGCGCCTTGCCGCTCACGCGCACCCCGCACCGGTCGTATCGCTGCTGATCTCCGACATTCCAGGAGATGATCCGACGCTAATCGCATCAGCGCCGACACTGCCCGACCCGACGACCTGCGCCGACGCGTTACGCCTCCTCGATCACTATCGCATTCGGATCAGTCGGATGATTCGCGCGCGGCTGAGCGATGGTTCACTGGAATCTCCGAAGCCCGGTTCCCCGTGCTTTGGGGGACACAGCCACCGCATCGTCGCCTGCGCCCAGGACGGGCTGGAGGCGGCCGCCAAGCTGGCACGACAACGTGGATTGTCCGTTTATATTCTTTCGGACGCCATGCAGGGCGAGGCGCGCGATCTTGCGCTGGCTCACGCCGCGGTTGCCGTTCAGGTGAAGCGACGCGGCCAGCCGTTCACCGCACCCTGTGTCATTCTGTCCGGCGGTGAGGCCACCGTCACCCTGCGCGGAAAGGGACGCGGCGGACGCAACACCGAGTTCGCACTCGCGCTCGCGCTCGCCTTGAGCGGCGAGACCGGGATCCATGCGCTGTCGGCCGGAACCGATGGATTGGATGGCGGCGGTGCCGCGGCCGGCGCATGGATCACGCCCGACACCCTGAACAGAGGCCGCTCCCTGGGTCTAGACCCCTGGACACACCTACAGCAGAACGACAGCTTCAGTTTCTTCGACGCCATCGGTGACACCGTGGTCACGGGGCCGACTTACACGAACATCAACGATGTTCGTGCCATGTTGATCGGGCGGCCTCGGCGCGCTTGCGCTTCGTGATGTCCAGCCCGTTGCCGCAATAGCCGGAAAATTCCCCCGCTTCGTCGTACACGGGTTCACCGCTGATCGCATAGTGGGCGTACTGTCCGTCGGGTTGCAGGACCGCGAATTCGAAATCGTGAAAGGACCAACACGCGGCGAGCTGCGATTTGTGTTCCGCCCATTGTTCTTCGCTCAGCACGACATTCGGCAGCTCCCAGTGCGTCTTGCCGAGGATCCCGGCCTCGCCAAAGGGACAACCATCGCCACATCGAGTGAAGCGAAATTCCCGATCCTGTTCCCAATACCAATCGGAGGCCAGAACGTTCAGAGCGCGTAAGCGGCTCTCGCTCCGGCGCAACGCGTCGTGCACCCGCTGGCGTTGCAGAAATCGCCCGAGATGAATTCCGATGGACCGCACCACCCGCAGCATGCGGTCATCGGGTTCGCGGATGAGCGGATTCGAGAAGGCGAGCACGCCGACGGTGCTGTCGGTCGATGTAACCGGAAAGGCGAACGCCGCTTCCTCGCCGGTTTCAGGAGCCAGCGCCGTCGGAGACACGCCGGCAGATCGCGTGCCATCGAGGATCCAAAGCGGCTGCCCTGTCTGACAGACGCGGCCCGCCAGGCCAGCCCCCGGGCGAAACATGAGACCACGCGACTGATCCAGAAATCGCCCGACCGAGACCACCGGCACGCCCCACGCCTCGCTAAAACGCAGCACGCCGGCCGATTGATCCAGGCTGAAATACCGACCGCAATTCCAGCCCTGGCTTTCGCATACGGCGCGGATCACCGATGTCAGCGCGGCAGGGGCGGTATCGGCGTCGGCAAGACAGCGCAGCACCGTGCACTCCAGGTCCATCAGCGATTCCCCACGCCTGCGGTCGGTGATGTCCTCACAGGAAACGATGGCGCGTGCCGCATCATCGCCGCTGGTGCCCGCAATGCGCATCTCGATCCATTGCCGCCCCGCCGGTGTGCCACCGGCGTATTCGTAGCGAAATTGCGCGCGTTCTCCGCCGATCACTTGTCGAATCCCCGCGGCGAGCGCCATCCCATCGATGCGGTCAACGCCGCCGGCTTTGTCGTATCCGGCCAGATAGTTCGCGCCACATTCGACATCCACGATGCCAGGGTGTGAACTCGCCAGGACGTGCCAGGCCGGGTTTACCGAGAGCACGACCCCGCCCTCATCGAGCACCGCGATGGCGGCACCGAACCCGTCGAGAACCCTGCGCACGTGGCGATTGGACCGCTGCGTGGCGGCTTCCGCGTGCTTGCGCGCGCCAATATCGCGCGTGATGCCACGGTAGCCCTTGAATTGATCCTGATCGTCGAAGATCGGTTCGCCGCTGAGGCTCAGATGGCGAATCCCGCCGGCGCGATCCACGCACCGGACTTCTAGGTTGCGGAATATCGCCCGCCACTCCAACTGCTGACGGTGCGCCCGCCAATCGGACTCGCTCAGATTGTCGATCGACAGCTCCCACAGCGCCTTGCCGACGACGCTATCAACCGCGAATCCGCAGGCTTCATCGGCCGGACCGCTGTGCGATACGAAGCAGTAGTGTTCGTCCTGTTCCCAGTACCAGTCGAAGGCAAGTCCGATGAGGCTGCGAAATCCGGTTTTGCGTTCAATCAGAGCTCGTTGCGCCTCGGGCAGCAGAATGGCGCGGCCAGTCCCTGGGTCGATAATCGCATCGATCTGTCCCGTTTCGATCGCGAGGCGCTCAGGTCCGCCCTTGACCAAGCGTAGGATGGCTTTGCGATAACCACGCTCCGCCGTCGTTGCCGGGGAGTTCTGTGGAGAAGGGGCGGCTTGCAGCATCGCTATCCCCGGATCCCGAGCGCGCGCAGCACCTCGCCCGTATCACTCAAATTGCCGACCACCGTCGCGGCGGGTAGGGGCGAAAGCTTGGCGAGGCTCGGCGTGACGATAACGCCATCGGCGAGTGCGCGGCGCGGATATTCGAGAACGTCGACGATTTCCAGCCGGAAGTTGTCCTTTAAATGCTGCTGACAAATCGCTTCAATATTGGCGATAGCCCGCACCGAGTTCGGTCCGCTCTCGGTGACATACAGCACCATCACGACAACCGTCGTGGTGGCGGCAGCGGTCGTGCGACTCGCTTTCTTAGCGGCCATCGCGCGCCTCCGTCTTGATTTTCTTGCCGGATTTGCCGGAGCCGTTCGTCGCACGCGCCACCGGGTCGGCGCTGCGGATCCTGAGCAGCGTTTTCTCACGATCGCTGGTCGACACCGCGCGCGCTTCATCCTCACTGGCGTAGGTCGCAAGCTCCGCCTGCTGACGTTCCAAGTCGTGTTCCAAGACCTTGATTCGAGCCCGCGTGTCCGCTTCGACAAACTCCAGCGAGACGCGCTTCTGATCGGCCTCCGACCGGCGTTGTCGCGCCTCGGCTTTCTCTGCGTTTTCCTTCTCCCAGCGCAACGTGCCCATCAGCACCTCGCCGCCCGCGGTATAAACATCCGCCAGAATCGGGCCTGCCTCGCGCAGGATCAACTCACGCACCTGGTTCGAGTGCCAGGTGCCCCGCGACTTGATGATGGTCAGGGCCCGATTGCGCTCGCCGCCGCGGATCAGGTACGACAGGTGGATCCAGGTGTCCGCGATGCTCGATATCTGCAGATCCGTGGCTTCCGTTTCCGGCTCAACACCCTCGCTGATGGCGGTGACCACCACGGTGATCTTCTGGTCCTTGGCCGTATAGATGAAGCGGTTCGCGACCGAGCGCGCGGCGGCGAGTCCGCCGGCCTTCGCGATGGCCGACAGAGGATCGATCACCATGCAACGCGGTTGATGTTCGCGGATCAGCGTCTTGAGTTTGCCGAGGTGATCTTCCGCGGCAACCGACTCCGTGCGGCCCGAGTACATCCGCAACACACCGCTGTTAAGATGCGGCTTGAGGTGGATGCCCACCGAGTCGAGATTGCGCACGATCCGATCCGGACCTTCATCGAAACTCACGAACAGAGTGCGCTCGCCCCGCCGGCAGGCGGCTTCGGCGAACTTGCCCGACAAGGTCGTCTTGGATGTGCCGGGCACGCCGGTGATCAGCGTGCTGCTATCGCGGAACAAGCCGCCGCCTAGCATCGCGTCGAGCCGTTCAAAGCCCGCGCTAACCCGCTCGCCGGAGGCCACTTGCCTGATCTCGGTCGGCTCCGGGGGGGCGATCTCCATCCCACCCGGGCCAAAGCTCACCGGGTACTCACCCTTGGAGTATCCCGAGCCGCGATATTTCAGAATCTGGATTCGGTGCAGCGGGACCCCGCACTCCAGTCGCTGTTCGAACCCGATCACGCAATCCACCATGAATTGCAGGCAGCCGTAATTGGCGATCCGCGGGCCTTCGCTCTCGATCTTGGCGGTGATAATGGCGGCATCCACCTCGTTCTCCGCCAACCAGTCGCGAAGTCGGTAAATCTCCCGCATTTCGGACCTTGGGTTCTGCAGCAGCGTCAGCAATACGTCGATGCCGTCAAACACGATCCATCGGGCGCCGATTTGCTCCTTCTTTTCCTTGAGCATGGCGAGCAGCCCCCGCAGGTCGAATTCCCCGGATTGCACGACATCGGGCGCCAGGTTCGCATCCATGAAGTAGAGTTTGTTTTTTTTTGCCAGTGCAGGCAGTTCCCAATCGAACCCGGCGGCATTGGCGATGATCTGCCGGGGGCTTTCCTCGAACGCCACGAAGATGCCGGCCTCGTTGCGTTCACGCGCCGCGTTGACCAGGGATTGCAGCGCGAACACGGTCTTTCCGGATCCCGGACCGCCCTTGAGCAGGCTGATGCGGTCGCGGGGCAAGCCACCGTGACTCAGTTCGTCAAATCCCTGGATACCGGTCGCGATCTTCGGCAAATGTCGAGGAATACCTTTCTTCGTTTCGGTCACGGCATCTACTTGATTCAGGTTTTGGGATCCGGCCAAGGATCTGCGAATTGAAGTGGCGATTCTGTGCGCTACCGAACCCAGCAGTCGCGACCAACCGCCGATGCCGCCTGGGCGCGCAGCCGGACCGGCGCGGTTTCCGGATAGAGCATGTACGCGATCTGACCCAGCAGGGTGAACCCGATCAGGTACCAAGCGGGGGCAACCGCACTGCCCGTGGCGTGGGAGATCCAAGTGACCACGATCTGGGTGGTTCCACCGAACAGGGCGACGGCGGCGGCGTAGACGGTGCCGAAGCCGCCGCTGCGGATCTTGGGCGGTAGCGACTCGATAAATGCTGCGTAGAACGAACCCATGCGCACGGATGAGGTTGCATTCAGGATGACCATTCCGCAGATCAACGCCGTGGCCGAACGGGCTGCCGCAACCCAGAGGAACACCGGGTAAATCGCCAGCAGAAAGCTCAGATTTCCCCATACGTTGACGGGCTTGCGTCCGTACCGATCGGAGAGCAGACCACCGAGGAGAATGCACGGGATCTCCGCGCCATAACCGGCGAGGCTCGCCAAAAATCCGGCACGCGGCGGCAGATGCAAAATCGTTTGCGCGTACGTGGCGATGTAGACGAAAATGTAGGTGCCGACGGCGCCTGCCGCAATCGCCATCAGGCCGAATGCCATCACCCGCCAGTGGTGCCGTGCCAGTTCCCATTGGCCGAGACTTCCCCGAGCCACGGCCGACCCGTTCGCTTCCTGTTCGTGAAGGGTCTCCGCAAGCTGACGTCGCAGCCAATACCCGCACGGCACGATTGCCACTCCAACCGCGAAAGCGAGGCGCCAACCGTAATGCTCGAGCGCCGCCGGCGATAGGACGGCGGTGAGCAACGTTCCCACGAAACTCCCGAGCACCAGCGCAATCGCCTGACTCACGCCCTGCCACGAGACGATCTCGGCGCGACGCTCCGGCGGCGCCGCCTCCACCAAAAAGGCGCTGTTCGCACCGACTTCCCCGCCCAGCGAAAAGCCTTGTATCAACCGCGCGGCCACCGCGAGCACGGGTGCCGCAACACCGATCATCGCGTAGGAGGGAATACATGCCAGCGCCGCCATCGAGAGGCCGGTCATCGACAAGCTGAGCACCATGGCAGGCCGGCGCCCCACCTTGTCGGCATAGCTGCCGAGCACGATGGCGCCCAACGGTCGTGTGAGAAATCCGACTCCAAATGTTGCCAGCGACAACATCAGGCTGACGTAAGAGCTGGCCGCCGGAAAGAAGGCCCGGCCTATCTGTATGGCAAAAAGCCCGTAGATGAAGAAATCGTAGAACTCGAGGGCGTTGCCTATGGTCGCCGCGATGATGTCCTTGGACCGTACCCTACCCTGACCGTCGCGCATCTCTGCGGCCATCGCGCCCGCCCGTTGGGAAACCAGAATCGAGCTTACGCGTGACGTTCACGGCAACGCAACCCAGTCGAACACAACCGGGACGCCCGTGTTATATTCCCTCGTATATAACGAAATTGAAGGGAGACGAGCCGATGCGCCACCGCCATGCAATCGCCCTGAGTGTTCTCACCGCCGCCTGGTGCACGGCGTCCCACGCGGCGCAGACACTCGATCGCATCATCGTCACCGGCTCGCGGGAGGCCGGATTGACGGCGGCCGACAGCCCGGTGCCGATTCAAATCATCGGCTCCAGCACGCTCGAAGAGGTCGCCGGCAATCCGGATCTGCTGACGGCGCTGTCGCAGATCGTGCCTTCCTTCACGATGCAGGCTTTCGGCAACGACCTCGCCGGCGAAACCTTGCAGGCGAAGATGCACGGCTTGAGTCCGAACGATGTGCTGGTACTCGTCAACGGCAAGCGGCGGCACACCACCGCGAACCTGGAGATCGATCCGGGCAGTCCATACCAGGGAGGCGCCGGCGTCGACTTCAATTTCATCCCGCTCGCCGCGATCGATCACATCGAAGTGCTGACGAATGCAGCGGCCGCGCAATACGGCACCGACGCGATCGCCGGCGTCATCAACATCATCCTGAAGAAAAACCCCACGGGCGGCAGCATCTCCGGCACCTACGGCAACTACATGGACGGCGGCGGCAACACCGGGGACGTGTCGGCGAATGTGGGGCTCGAGCCCACCAAAAAAAGCTATTTGAATATGACCGCCGAAACACGCCATCACGGCGACAGCAATCGCGGCGCGATCGATCCACGCGTGCTAAATGCCGCCGCGGGGCCGTACCCGGATGCGAATGTCGTCAACGCGCCGGGCTATCCTTATTTGAACGGACAACTGGGCGATGCCGCCTATGCGCTGAAGCTCTTCTCACTGAACGCCGGCTTCGATCTTGGCAGCGGACTGCGACTCTACGCATTCGGCACCTATGGCACCAAGCACGCGGCCGCCTACCAAAACTACCGCCTGCCCGACAAGGTGTCCTACACGAATCCGGCGACGGGCGTCACGACCTATCCCTTCCCCTTCGGCTTCGACCCCCAAGAGTCCACACGCGAAACCGATTACTCCGCCACAGCGGGGTTCCGCGGCATGCTCGGCCGCTCGCACTGGGACTTCAGCAGCACCTATGGCAGCGATCGCCCCGACATCTACACGCTGAATTCAGCCAACGCCGCCGTCTACGCGGCAACGGGAATTCCCACGCCATCCACCTACTACGATGGCTATCTGCAAGCGACGCAGTGGACCACCAACCTGGACGTGAATCGCAACTTCGACGTCGGTCTCGCGGGTCCATTGAATGTCGCCTATGGCGTCGAATACCGCCGTGAGACCTACGCCATCGGTGCCGGCGTCCCGATCTCCTACATCGATGGCGGCGCCCAATCCTACCCGGGCTTCACGCCAACCGACGCCGGCACGCACGGGCGCAAAGTCCAAGCCGTATACCTCGATCTCGCCGGCCGGCCGATCGAGCGCCTGCGCCTCGACGCCGCCGCTCGGTACGAACACTACAGCGACTTTAGCGGTGCAACGGTCGTCAAACTCGCGGGCCGCTACGCCCTCGCCCCGACATTCGCGCTGCGCGGCGCGGCGAGCACCGGCTTTCGCGCGCCAACGCTTGCAGAAGAATATTTTTCCGCGACCAACGTGCTGTCCAACGCGGCAACCGTCGAACTGCCGCCGAATTCGCCGGGCGGCAGAATACTCGGCCTTGGCACAGGGCTGCGGCCCGAGCACTCCGTCAACTTGAGTGCCGGCCTCGTGTGGCGACCCGCGCCCGGGGTCAATGCGACACTCGATGTATACCAGATCGTGATCACCAACCGCATCGTTCGCACCGGCGATCTCGCCGGAACGCTCAACGGCGTGCCGCAACCGTCCGCGACCGCCGTCAATGCAGCCATCGCCGCCAACGGCAATCAACTCGATCCGGCGGTGGTCGCCAACGGCACGACCAGTGTCGCCGTGTTCGCGAACGGCATCGACACCCGCACCCGGGGCGCGGACTTGAGCGTGAACTTCCCGAGCCGCGCACCCGTCGGGCACCTCGATTGGTCGATCGGTGCGGAGTACGACCAGACCGTTATCACCCGGGTCCCGGAGACCCCGAGCCAGTTGGTCGGACTGACGCTATACAACGCCACCGCGCTTTCCGACCTGAGCACGGCAAGTCCAAAGGCCGTGCTCAATCTCGATGCGCGGTGGACGGCTGGCAGGGCATCCATCAATTTGCTGGAGAAAATCTACGGCGCCTCCTCCGAATGGGAATACGATAATGCCGACAACCCACAAAACGTTCTGCTTCCATTCCGATCGACCATCGGCGTGACGCCCATTACGAATCTGGATTTCGGCTACCGGTTCACCGCCAACATCAAAGCCGACCTCGGCGCACTGAATCTGTTCGACCGTTACCCGAACAAGCTCAACGGAGTGTTGCGGTCTCACTACGACAACCCGGCGTACAATGACAATCTCGGAGTTCAGCAGTACCCCTCGTTTTCGCCGTTCGGCATCGATGGGGGCTTCTATTACCTCCGGGGTACGTACACCTTTTGAGGAAGGTCATGGCCGCTCCGATCGTTCGATTCCGCATCGATTTCACGCAGTCGGTCAGCATTGGACCGGGCAAGATCGCCCTTCTGGAGGCTATTCGGGACTGCGGATCCCTGTCCCAGGCGGCACGCAATCTGCGCATGAGTTATCGCCGCGCCTGGCTGCTCGTGGACGGCATCAGGCAGTCGTTTCGTGAGCCTGTGACGGTGGCGAGCACCGGTGGAAAAGGCGGAGGCGGCGTGTCACTGACCGAATTCGGCGAGGTTTTGATCGGCAATTATCGGCAATTGGAACGAGAAATCGCCACCCTGGCCGAGCGACGACTGCACGCCGTCATCCCCGCCGTCGCACGCCACTACGGCAGCGATGCGAAGCCGCAGCGCCGTCCGCTTGCGCGCAAGAGCGGCGAGGCTTAGGAAAGAGCCTTGCGGATCGCGTCGATGATCGCATCCCGTTCGGCCGATCCGGCCACGTCGATGACGATCCGCGCCGCCCCGGCCGCCTTCGGTTTCAATCTGACATGCACGGCCGCGGTGCGCGCGACCTCGCTCCACACGGCAGGCTCCGACCGGGCGAGGGGTGCCGCACGCACCAAGCGCTCGGTCTCCCGCACCGACAGTCCTCGGCGCGCCACGAGCAAACCGAGCCGCAATTGCGCCGCTTCGTCCTCGAGTCCGAGGAGCGCCCGCGCATGGCCCATCGACAATTGCTTCGCATCGATCAGCGCGATCACTTGCGCCGGCAGGTCCAACAGCCGGATGAGGTTCGTCACCGCCGCCCGCGAGCGGCCAACCGCCTTGCCGACTGCCTCGTGCGTCAGCCGGCTTTCCCGTATCAAGCGCTGGAGGGTTCGCGCCTCCTCGGCCGGCGTCAACTGCTCGCGCTGAATGTTCTCGATGAGCGCGACGGCGACCGCCTCGCCGTCGGACAGTTCGCGCAATAGGACCGGAATGTCGGTGAGACCGGCCAATTTGGCCGCCTGCCAGCGGCGCTCGCCGGCCACGATCTCGTATTTGGCGGTTCCAGCCGCACCGGCGGGCCGCGGGCGCACCACGATCGGTTGAATCACGCCGTTCGTCTTGATGGACGCGGCGAGTTCCTCGAGCGGCTCCTGGTGCATTTCGCGGCGCGGTTGAAAAGGCCCCGGTTGCATGAAGGAGAGCGGCAGTTTGCCGCCACCCCGGCTCGCGCTCACGCGCAGTTCGGCGCCCAAAAGAGCCCCGGGACCTCGTGCCAAACCCTTGGATTCAGACGCCATACGTCATTGTAGGGCGCCTTGGAGCGCGCAAGGTAGCGGATGCTGTCCACCGAATCGACTCGGCGGCGTTATTAGCGGTTTAGGCGCCGCCGCACGCAGTGCTCAACCCTATAAGAGGTCTACATGGCAAGCCGCATCATTCGTGTCCTGATCCCCTGCGTTGCAGCGACGTTATTGATGACCGGCTGCGTCGTGGGACCGCCTCGGGGGCACCTCTTCGTTCGCGGCGTGGTCGCGGTCGCGCCTCCGGCCCCACGGGTCGAGATCGACGGCTCACCGCCCTACCCCGGCTATATCTGGATCAATGGATTCTGGCGGTGGAACGGCTATAGACACATCTGGGTCGCCGGCCACTGGGTCGCTCCGCATCCCGGATATCGCTGGATGCCGCGCCACTGGATTCGCGTGCGTGCCGGCTGGCGTCTCGTGGGAGGTCGTTGGATCCGGCGTTAGCGCCAAGCGCTCAATCGTGCATTCCAACCTTGATTTGGCTATGCACGTACCTGACACCCTCGGTCGTGCGGGCGGCTTCCACCGCCCTGTCGGCCGCAGCCTGCGTGCGCGCGGTGCCATGGAGCCAAACGACCCCGTTCTTGTCGGTAACGACGTGGATTTGGCCGAGGCTCGTAATGTGCGCAGCCGCAAGGCGGGCCTTGACCTTGGAGGTGATGACCGAATCCTTGACGAACGCCCTCGGCTGGGATCGCTTCAGGTCCGAGTGCCCGGCGGCGACCGCCACGATCGGCCCAAGCATTGCGCCGACGACGAGGATCGACCGTGCTAATTTCCGCATCACATGCTGTCCTTGATTATGTACGACCCGAAGCATGCCGCCAGGCGACCACGAAGTCTGTCGTTCAGCGCACATTGGGTTTTGCGGCCCAAAAAACATCAGGCGGGTGCTGACTCGGCGATCAGCACCGCATTGGTGCCACCAAAGGCGAACGAGTTCGACATCACCGCCCGCAAATCCACCCCGGTGCGCGCCTTCCCGGGCACGTAATCGAGGTCGCAGGCCGGATCCGCGACCCGCAGATGCATGGTCGGCGGCAGCACACCGCTTTGCAGGCTGATGACCGCAATGGCGAATTCCAGCGCGCCGGCGGCGCCCAACAAGTGTCCGTGCATCGATTTCGTCGAACTGACCGGGATGCCATACGCTTGCTCACCGAAAACTTCTTTGATCGCGGCGGTCTCGATGGCATCGTTTTGCATCGTCGCGGAGCCGTGGGCGTTGATGTAGCCGATGGCAGCCGGCTTCAAGGCTGCCGATGCCAAGGCGGCTCGCATCGCGCTGGCCTGCCCTTGCACGCTCGGGCGCGCGATGTGCCCGACGTCGCAGCTCAACCCGTAGCCGGTCAGCTCGGCGTGTATCGTCGCCCCGCGCCCCACGGCCCGTCGCCACTCCTCGAGCACCAGGAACGCCGCACCTTCGCCGATGACCAGACCGTTGCGGTCGAGTGAAAATGGCCTGCAGGAGGCTGTTGGGTCGTCGGCATCTTCCGTCGCCAGGGTGCGCAACGCCTCCCACGCGCGCAGCACGCCAAACGCCAGCGGTGCCTCCGCCCCCCCTGCCAGCATCACGTCCACCTCGCCATGCTGAATTCGTCGCGCAGCCTCGCCGAGTGCAACCGCCGAAGACGAACAGGCTGTCGCGAACGTGAGGTTGGGGCCGCAGAGCGAGTGTTCGATGGCGATCCAGGATGCAGCCGCATTGGTCATTGCGGCCAGCACGCTGTACGGATTCACCCGCTCAGATGCTTGCGCATAGAGCTTCTGATAGCCCTCATCGGTCGTCTCCGCGCCGCCGAGGCTGCAGCCGACAAAAACGCCACAGCGATCGCGCCGCTCCCGGGAAAAATCCAGACGCGCATCCGCAATGGCGCGCTCGGCTGCAACCAGAGCCAAGCGGCTGACCCGATCCAGCATGCGCAGTCGAGGTGCGTCGAAGTGCGCGCCATCCTCGAAGTCCACGGTTGCCGCGATGGGCGAGCGCAGGCGGCCGGCGAGCGCCGGCGGCAACCGCCGCACCCCGGAGCGGCCGTCCGCCAGATTCGTCAACAGTTCGTCGACCGAGTTGCCGATCGGCGCCACGACGCCGAGCCCGGTGATGGCGATGCGGCGCGCGATCATGGTTCGAGCGCCTGCGCAGCGGCCGCAGGTTCACGGTCGGCGGGTCGATTTGCGATCAGTGCATCGATGTATCGGACGACATCCTGCAGAGTGAGCAGATCGTCCGGCGCATCGCCCGGGATCTTGACGTCAAAGCGATCCTCGATCTTGAACATCAATTCGAGCAAGCCGAGCGAGTCGATTCCGATGGCCGTGAGCATCGCATCCGCTGTAAGTAGGGCGCGCGGAACCTGATAATCGCGTACCAACAGGTCTTCAAGGGCATCGATCGTGTTCATGTGGGCATCTCTGTCGCGGTGTTTCGAACAATCGGCCGGCGGGCTTTTCCGGCCCAACGAGCCGCAAGGGTCAATATCGAAGGCCAGCGTCGCATCAGCGACTGTGCCTGAGCGGTGCATGCCGGGCGCATCGCCACCTGCGCGTACCAGGCTGCAATTCTTAGCCGTGCGGCGAACGCCTTACGCCACGCGGCCGCGTAGCGGCGGTTGATCTCATGGGTGCGCCGCGAGCCCCAATGCGTGTCTGGCCCGCTCAACAGATGATCTGCCAGTAGTCCGGCCGACTGCAGCGCGATGCTGATCCCCTCGCCGATCAGCGGATGGGCTTCGCCCGCCGAGTTCCCTACGCGAAACACGTCGCGATCGCCGCCGACGCGGATCCCGGGGCGGATCGGCCCGACCGCAAGCCAACGCCCGTCGACGCATGAGGTCTCGAGCAAATCGCGCAGCGCCGGGCATGAGTGGCGTAGGTAGTCGCCCACCGCAGTGCCGGCCGATGCGCCCGGCGAATGAGCACGGCACATCGCCAGCCGATCACGGCGTATGCAGCAGGCCAGTGTCGTGCGCCCGCCATCTGCGATGACGATTCCGCCATAACCGCCGGCGATCGAGATCACTCCCAGCAATCCAGGTGCTAGAGCGGTGTTGCGCAAGCTCGTCTTGAAGGCGAACAGATCGAAGTCGCGCGCGGCCGGTTGCAAGAGTGGCGCCGACGGGGTACTGCCGATGCGTGTCGGCGCGTCCTCCCAGGAGCCATGTGCGTCGATGACAACCCGCACGCGACGCACATCTTCCGGAGGATTTTCGCCCGCCGTGGATCGAGATCGCCGCACCGGCCACGCGATTGCGCAGTCGTAACGGCCGGGCGCACCGCCCACGGTGCGGACGGTGGCCGGCTGCAACACCTCGACTCCCAGGCCGCGGGCGCGCTCGAGAAGCTGTGCATCGAGACGATCGCGGCCGATGGCGCGGCCATACTTGTCGTTGCCGGCAGTACACGGCGGCAATCGCGCGACAATCGACGCATGCGCTCCAATCCAGCAGACCTTCCGCAGTTGCGGTCCCGCCATCTCACGAACCGCGACACCGACGCCAAGCGCGTCGAGGAGCGACAGGCTGCTGGCTGTGATGCACTCTCCGCAGACTTTTTGGCGCGGATAGGCGCGCTGCTCGACCATGAGCACCCGCCAGCCGGCCAGCGCCAGCCAAATCGCCGTCGCGGCCCCCGCCGGGCCGGCCCCGATCACCAGCGCGTCGGCGTCAACGCGCATCGCCACCGTCTCCCGCACCGGGCGTGCGCACCGCCGTGAAACAATGCAAAAACGGCGGCGCGCGAAATTCTCCCACACACCACTCGCCCGCCACGCACTTCCAGAGCGTGGACAGCTCACGACCACGAAAGCCCGCCGCCACGCTGGTCACCGCGTCCTCCCGTGTGATTCGGCTGGCGCCGATCACGCCGATGCAGGCACTCGCCACGCGGCTGGCAAGATCTCGTCGCGGCTCGGCGCAGACGAAGACATCGGTGCACGCCGCGGCGGCCCTTAACAGCATGCGCAATTCAGCGGTGCCGAAGTGATGCAGGAACAGCGTTGCGATACACAAATCAAAGCGCTCCGCCACGGGTTCTCGCGCCCAATCGAGCACCTCGGCGGGCATCATGCTAACCACCCAACCCAGTTCCCGGTACGACCCGCGGGTCGCCTCGGTTACCAGGTCGTGACGGTCGAGAAGTGTCACCTCGACATCCGGCCAGCGCGGTTCGAGCGCGCGCGCGAACCGTAGCAACAAGCCGCCGTCACCGGCGCCGAGCTCGAGAATTCTGCGCGGCGGGGCGCCAAGCCGCAGTCCATCGACGGCACGCCGCAGAATCGAGACGGAATTCATCGCATGATGAATGCGGCGCAAATCGCGGCGAGAGCGTTGTGCTTGCGGGTTCTCCGGGGAAAGGTTGTCCAGGTGTTCAGCAGAAACGCGGCGCGGTTTGACTCGCATTCGTCGACTTACTCGACCGCCAGCAAGGCACCGTGACAGGTGAATCCGGCGCCAAACGACGACATCCACCACCATCCGCCCGGGGTGCCGGCGGCCATGGCCGCGTCGAGCACGAAATAAACGAACGCGCTGCTCAGATTGCCAAACTTTCGCAGTGTATCGCGACTGTGTCGCAGCGCCTGCGGCGGCAGCTCCATACGATCCTCGAGGGCGTTGAGCACATCGCGTCCGCCGGCGTGCATGATCCAGCCGGCGATTTGTCCACGCTCCAACCCGGCGCGGCCGAGAACAGTGAGGAGCGCCTCATTCGCATGCTCGGCGGCGAGCCTGGGAACCGCTCGCGTGAGTACATTGCGCAGCAACCCGCCGCGATGTTCGAAGCGCAGCGACTCGCGCTCTTGCGGTGCCGTATAAGAGACCGTCTCGCGCCACTCGATCGAACGCCTGTCGTTCGGCCGGCTGCGCGACAGCACGGCTGCGCCGGCACCATCCCCAAACAGACACGCACTGATCAACACGCCAGGGTCGTTATCGAGATACATGGCCGCGCTACAAACTTCGACGCAAATCGACAAGACGTGCTCGCACTGCCGCGCGCTCACCAGCGCATTCGCCAACTGCCAGTTCGGCAGCGCACCGGCGCAACCCTGCCCGACCAGATCGAAACACAGCACGTCCGCTCGCAACCCGAGCTCCTCGAGCACGTAACCGCTAAGACCGGGACACAGATAGCCGGTGCAAGTGGTGACGATGACCGCATCGATGGCTGTCGCGGCTATGTGTGCGCGGTTCAGAGCGGATTGCCCTGCGGCACTCGCGAGCCGCGGCGCTTGCGTAACGAAGCGCCGATGCAAGGTATCCGGGTCGATCGCGAAGACGTCCTGCAGAGAATCGACCGCGAGCCAGCGCTCCTCGATGCCGTTATCGCGGCCAAGCACCGCCTTCGTCACGGCATGTGCCCGGGTGTCGAGCCGATCGAACCAATCAGACGCTGTAAAGGCGTTCCAGCACTGCTCCTTGGTATAACAATGGACGGGCAACGCCGTGCCGAGCGAATTCAAGTACATGCCGACACTCCCAGGCGATGCATGCCCCGCGACGCGGGCCACCGACCCGCCCGAGTGTAGCTCGGCCGGCTCTTTAACCTTCGTACGCCTGCACACATAAGCGGCGTCGTGGCGTGTCGTTCGGCTATGGGGCGGGAGCGTCTGTGGCATCCCGTACAGACTGCGCCATTCGATGTTCATAGACTTCGCCTGGTGGTTACCCCGCGTCCTGCGGTGTGCAACCGGACGTATAGAAGGGCTGACAATGAACAAATTCGGACCGATTGCCATCATGGTGGCGGCTGGACTAATTATCGCTACCGCCGGCTGTGCCAAACAGCAAACTGCCGCGCAGACGCGAGCAGGTGTGGCCAATGCGCGGATCGCCGGCGAAAAAAATGTTGCGATTGCGCAGAGCATTGCGAGCGGCAAGATGGCCAAGGCTGACGCGGGCGTCGCAAAGGCGCAGGACAAAGCCACCCGGACATGGGCTGGAACGAACCGCGACATGACGGTCGCCGAGGCGCTAGCGGCAAACAAGGTTGCGCTGGCGCGCTGTGGGGCACAAATCGGCCATGCACGCACCGATTGCAAGAACGTGGCCAATAGCGACCTTGCCGCCGCAAAGGCGCACGCCGCGGCCACCCAGGAGACCCAAGCGCCGATCCTCTGAGCCTCCTCACGGCGTGCTAGCGCACCGGGACAGGCCCAAGCGCGGGCCGACGCGCTTGGCAGCTGGCGGCGGCTGCCAACCTTATCGCGTCCGACTGGGATGGATAGCAGTGCAGGATGTCGGCAAGTCTGCGCATGCCGATTTTCCCGTGCATGATGACAGACAGTTCGTTGATCATGTCGCTCGCCTGCGTTGCCACGACGGTGGCGCCGAGAATCTCGTCGCTACCCGCCCGCACGTGAATTTTCACGAAACCGACGTCCTTGCCGTCGATGATCGCGCAATCCACGTCCTGCATCATGATCGTGAAACTGTGCACGGCGATCTTTCGCTGGCGCGCCTGCCGGACATGCATGCCGATGTGGGCGATCTGCGGATCGCAGTGCGTGCACCGCGGAATCAGCCAATGCTGCCGGCGGCGACGCCCCGCGCAGAACGCGTTCGCCACCGCGAGCTTTGCCGAGGCCTGTGCCACATTAGTGAATTTTTGGTGCAAACAAACGTCGCCCGCCGCATAGACATGGGGATTTGTCGTTCGAAGGTATTCGTCGATCTTGATGCCGTCTCGTGCGGAGAACGCCACCCGCGCCGTCTCGAGGCACAACTCCTCGACGTTAGGCATCCGGCCGATGCCGACAAAGATCGCGTCAACGGCGATCGAATCCTTTGCGCCGTTGCTGACGGTGTCCAGCCACTTGCTGCCCTGACATTCGCGCACCCCGACCACGGTCGTGTTTAGTCGGGTCACCACACCATCGCGGGCCAGAGCGCGGGACAGAAGTTCGGCGGCATCTCGCTCCTCGAGCGGCAGAAATTTCGGTTCGTCCTGCACGATGGTCACCTGCGAGCCGAGGCGCGCCAGAGTCTGTGCCAGTTCGCAGCCGAGCGGACCGCCGCCGACGATCGCCAGGTGTCGGGGTAGCTCGTCACCGTCGAATATCGTTGCACTGGTTAGATAGTCGATGTGCTCGAAGCCCGGGATGTCCGGTGTCTTCGGCCGTGCACCGGTCGCGACCAGCGCTCTGCGGAACGCCAGTTGCTCGAGTCCGCACAGTAGGCGCCTTTTGCCGGTGAAATGTGCGTCGCCGAAGAACACGTCAATACCGCACGCCTGCAGCCGTTCCACCGATTGAGCCTCGGCAATGCGCGCACGGATGCCGCGCATCCGACTCATGACAAGGCTGTGATCGGCCTGGGCTGTACCGGTGTGTGACACCCCGTAATGGGCGGCGTCGCGGTTCGCCACCAATACTGCGCCGCTGCGAATCAATGACTTCAAAGGCACCGAACCGAAATTCAGTGAGTTGCCGCCGATCCGCGCGCGCTCGACCAGGGCGACGCTGATTCCCAAAGAAACTGCGGCCTCGGCCGCCGCGAGACCCGCCGGCCCAGCACCGACGATAACCAGGTCGTATTGCGTCCGCGGCACAGGATTATGCCATCCGTTGGGACATACGCGGCGAACATAGCTCTCTTCACTGACACGTTCATGCGGCATCGTCGAGCCATCCGCCGGCGAAGCCGCTCAGGCGCAAGCCGCGGCGGATGGGCTCACAGCCACGCATGAGTCGCCAGATCAGACCGGTGCGCTGATTTTCGATCATCATCACCAGCAATCCTTGATCGAGCCCATAACATCCATCGGACAGCCAGCCGGTCGCCTGCGCCGTCAAGCTTGGATTGAAGCCGCTCGCGAAGCGCCCCTCGGTCAACACTTGCGGATAACGCGCCAGCAAATTACGCGTGCCGCGCAGCGCCGACTCTGCGTCAAAGGGCAATGTCGCGGTCATCGCCCAGGGAGCGATCGTGCCGTCGTCCGGACCGTAGGGCACGCCGCGGGACATGTAACCGAAGCAGCGGCGATCCCGGTCGCGCGGCTGCATTTCATCCGTCCCGGGACCATCGCCCGCCGTGATCCCCCAGAGATCGGCGCCGTAGCCCGCGAAGCCGTGAGGGTTGCGAGTCGCATAGTCGCGCTGAATCGCGATCGCGCTTTTGGTGTTCTCGTAGTAGTCGCTGGCCGAATCACGCATGAAGCCATCCCGGATCCCGCGAAAATCCAGCCACGCATGCGAGAATAAATGCGTGAACAGGGGGCCCGAGTACAGGACGTCCCGGCCAAGCAGATTCTCCCATTGGTAGGTGTCGGTCCATGCCGAAAAGCTGCTCGGCGGCAGCGGATGGGTTGGCGATCCACCACCCAGCACGTAGAGGATGGTCGCTTCGTTGTACCCCTCCCATCCATAGTGCAGGAATCCCCCTTCCGGCTTCCACCCTTGAGCGAGTGTTCCGCTCTCGCTTTGCGCCCAGCGCCAGTCGACGCGCCGGTACACGGCCTGCCCGAGTCGGCGGATTTGCGCCTCGGACTCGCGGTGGCCGTCGAAAAAGCACGCGGCGCTCAGCATCCCGGCCAGCAACAGCGCGGTATCGATCAGGGACAACTCGCACTGCCAGACGCGACGTCCGCTGTGCATATCAAGGAAGTGATAGTAGAAGCCCTTATAGCCGGTCGCATCGCCGCGATCGCTGCTTGCGCTGTGCCAGAAGAACTCGACCGCCTTGCGCGTGCGCAACACGGCATCCTCGCGCGACAGCCAACCCCGACGCACCGCGACCACGTAACAGGACAGCGCAAAGCCAACCACCGCGATGCTGCACGGCGAATCGACACGCGAGGTGTCGGCGACGAGCCCGTTCTCCGGATTGGCATAACTCGTGAAGTAGGAAAACGCACGCCGTTGCAGGCTCTCGATCATCGTGGCATCGTCGAGCATGACTGCTGTCTCGAGCATGGCGCGATGCGTCGCAGAGCGGCTAGATCGCCAGCCGCACGGCCGCGACCGACTGGCATGGCATGTGCACGTCCACGCGCAACTGATCGCCGTCGACGGTCAACGCGTGTTCCTCGGTGCGCAGACACGAGGCGGCGTGCAATTCCACGAGTACTGGCGCCGATAAATACTCCGGCTCGCCCATCTCGCGCCACCGACTCTTGGCGTTCGCGTGCGTTGCGTCGATCCGTTGAATCGTCGCCGGACCTGCTCGTCTTGCGCCCGTCAGCGTAACGCTGACATCCTCGGCAGCGATCGGATGCCGTGGGAGCGCGAAGTTACACAGTATTAGGGTTGCGCTCCCGGCTGCGCGAATCAACCAGGCATCGACCGTCGGATGCGAACCGGCGAGCGGCAGGAGCTCGTCGCCCAAGGAATGTAGCAACTCATAAGCCCGGTACGCCGGTTTGGCGATGCCATGCAGGTTCAGCAGACCGAAGCCGCCATGGAAGGGGATTGACGGGAAATAGTTTTCCTCAAAGATGTCCGAGAATGTCCAGTAGCTGTAGCCCTGCACCAATCCGGTGGCCTCCAACACGGTCTTGACGATGAAGGCCGCCGCATACGGATCATCGTGCAGTTCGTCTCGCGGGTTCGACGAAGTGCACCACTCCGTGTAATACACCGGCAGCGAGCCGGCCTGCCGACGGACACCACGCGCCTCTTCACGCAAGACGCTGCGCGTGCTGGCCGCGAGCTGTGCCTCGGTGTCGTCACCAGGTTTTCCGAACGCGTCGGTCGGATATTGGTGAGTGCTGATGAAATCGAGCGGCAGGTGATTGGTCCGGCAAAATGCGATGAAGTCCTCCACCCAGGCGTTCGCCGCGGTGGCGGGGCCGCCTACCTGCAAGGCCGAGTCCACGCTCTTGATCGCCCGCGCTGCATGCCGGTAGAGCTCGAAGTAGTCCTCCTGCCTACCGCTGCCGAATGCGGTCAGATTCGGCTCATTCCACACCTCGAAGAACCATTGACGCACTTCCTCGGCACCGTACCGGGACAGCCAATGGGCGCACAACTTGCGCACCAGCACGGACCACTCTGAGTAGTTTGCGGGCGCCGTCACATTGGCACGATAGTGAAATACCGTTTGAGCGCCGGAACTGAGCGCGGAGGGCATGAAGCTTAATTCGACGAACGGCTTCATGCCGATCGAAAGCAAAAAGTCGAATACCTGATCGGCGTTGAAGAAGGAGTACAGCAGCTGATCGCTCTGGCGTATCAGCGTACCCATGTCGTCCGAGAGCAGACCGTGAAAGCGAACATAGCGCATGCCAATTTCGGCGTGTGTGCGCCGCATCTGAACACGCCAGTCCTCCCGCAAGGCCAAGGTGGCGTGTCCGCTTCCGATCGTGTGCTCCCAAAAGTGCGGCAACGTCGCCGACGCGGCGGCCAGATCGCCGCTGAATCGCGGGGTAGCACTCATTCGGTCACAACGGTTGGTTCTCTCGACAATCGGCCAGGGAGCTTGCGTGGGCCCGGCGAGTTTATCGGCTTTGAGCGAAGCGCTCTGTGTGCTGGCGCGCAGACGCCCGCCGGCTGCGACGGCCTACACTGTGTCCGACTGATGAGCGGAGTTGAGTCACCCTTGGGGCTTGGTGGCGCGTTGCGAGGAGCCCACATGAAGCACATGAAGATCAAGTGGCTTACGCGTCCACAGCAACACGATTATCCCGCGGCGCGTTCGTACCTGCAGCTGAGCATGGATCCGCGGGCGGCGAAGAAGCTGATCGCGAAACTGCGCCGCGCGAAACTCACCGAATTCGCGGCCAAGGATGTCTTCCGCGCCTCGGGCCTCTCGCTGCTCGGTGTCAGTGACAGTCATGTCCAGGAGATGCGAAAGCAAATCATGGAGAGGCGGCCCTTGTCGCCGATCCTCCTACACCGCGACCAGCGCAACGGCCGCCTGATCATAGCCGACGGCTATCATCGGCTATGCGCCGTCTACACGTTCGACGAGGTCGCCATGATCCCCTGCATAATCGCATGAGATCGAGCGTGCCACGGCGACGGCCGATGCACGGTGGGGTGCGCATGTTGACTTCGCACGCCGCCCCGGATTTCCTCGACTCGGCGCATGAGTGGCGACGGCTGTTCGCGGAAGCCTGGGGAACGTTCCTATTGGTCGTCGTCGCCGCCGGCGCGGTGGTGATCGGCGCCAAGAGTGGCGCGACCATTACCCTCGCGATGATCGTTGTCGCCCCGGGATTGATGGTCATGGCGCTCATTTATTCCATGGGCGCTGTCAGCGGTGCACACCTGAATCCGGCGGTAACCCTGGCATTCGCTGCACGAGGCAACTTTCCCTGGCACCGAGTGCCCGGATATCTCACCGCGCAGTGCGTGGGGGGCATCGCCGCAGCGGCGTTTCTGCGCGCGATGTTCGGCGTCGTGGCACGCTTGGGTGCAACCGTGCCGGCACCCGGCACGAGCGACCTACACGCACTCATCATGGAAGTCCTGCTGACCACCGGCTTGGTCGGCACGATTCTCGGTACGGCGTCTGGCGCCCGCAATATCGGCGCGAACGGCGCACTCGCGGTCGGCGGTTACATAGCGCTCGCCGGGCTTTGGGCATCACCGATCAGCGGCGCATCGATGAATCCAGTGCGCTCATTCGCCCCTGATTTGCTCCGCGGCAACTTGACGACGACCTGGATTTACGTGCTCGGACCACTGATTGGCGCAGCGATCGCAGTGGGCTTCGAGTGGATACTGAAGGGTCACGCCACCGCGAGTGGCACCTTGGCCGCTCAGGGAGATTCGTCCGGAGATGAGGCGGATAAGCCAGGAACGGATGACCACAAAGGCGGAGACGGCCACGCACAGTCCTGAAAACACCAGGCGCCATCGATTAACATGCGCGCAATGGCGGATCTTCGCCGGCGCTTCATCTGGACCCTGCCGCTTACCGTGATCGTCGCCTGGCTGTCTATGGCCGGCCATTCCCTCCACTGGTTCAACGCAACGGTGCGCGGCTGGATCGAGTTAGTACTCACGCGGCCTGTGGTCCTGTGGACGGGCAAGCCGTTTTTAGTTCGTGCCGTTCAATCCGTGATCCACGGCAGCCCGAATATGTGGACGCTGATCGGCCTGGGCACCTCGGCGGCGTTTCTCTACAGCGCCGTCGCGACGCTGGCACCGGGCGTTTTTCCCCGCTCATTTGCGGTCGACGGGCATGTCGCGGTCTACTTCGAGGCAGCCTCGGTGATTTTATCGCTGACACTGTTCGGGCAGATGCTCGAGCGCAAGGCGCGTTCGAAGACGTGGGCGGCCATCAAGTCCCTGCTCGGTCTGGCGCCAAAAACGGCTCGCCGTGTCAATCCCGACGGCACCGAACAAGACGTGGCACTGGCTGAGGACGAATCGATGCTCACAGGCGAACCGATGCCAGTCACAAAGGCGATCGGTGACACTCTGATCGGCGCCACGCTGAATACCGCAGCGCCCTGGTAATGCGCACGCAGAAAGTGGGTGCTGCTACGGTGTTGGCCGGCATCGTGCAGATGGTAGTGCAGGCGCAACGCTCGCGCGCACCGATGCAGCGCATGGCCGACAAGGCGGACAGCTTCGATTCCGTTGCCGGGAGCGGCGTCACGGGCACGGTGGCTGGCAGAGCCATGGGTCTTGGCAATACGGTGCTGATGAACCGACTCAAGGTGTCGATCGACACGCTGCAGACGCAGGCCGAGGCCTTGCGCACTGACGGTGCGAGTGTGATGATTCTCGCCGTCGACGGCAAGGCAGTCGGCCTGTTGGTCGTGTCCGATCCGATCAAGGCCAGCACGTCTGCGGCGCTCGCCACGCTCAAAGCGACCGGCCTGCATGTGATCATGGCCACCGGCGATGGCTTGACGACGGCCAACGCCATCGCCGCCCGCCTGGGCATCGAGGAGGTGCATGGTGGCGCGCAGCCCGCCGACAAGCTGGCCTTGGTGGACAAACTGCAGCGCGAGGGCCATATCGTGGCCATGGCGGGTGACGGGATCAACGATGCGCCGGCGCTGGCCAAGGCCGATGTCGGCGTGGCGATGGGCACCGGCACCGACGTGGCAATGAACAGCGCGCAGGTCACGCTCGTGACGGGCGACCTCCGGGGTATCGCCCAAGGACGGGTGATCTTGGAGCAAACGATCGCGAACATGAAGCAGAGCCTGGCGTTCGCCTTCGTCTACAACGCAATCGGGGTGCCCCTGGCCGCAGGCGTTCTCTATCCATTCACGGGTTGGCTGCTTTCGCCGATGATCGCGGCCGTCGCGATGAGCATGAGTTCCCTATCGGTCATCACCAATGCCTTGGGGCTGCGCGCAACGCGACGCGCCGGCACTCTGCGATCGACCATACGGACAAACAACGACACATTAGCAATCCGCCTCGCACAAGCAGTATTCTTCGGGGTCACTGACAAACACTACGGCGGACAATGGCGCCGGGACAACGCATGAACCTGCCGACGCCAGCACGCGAACCCTCGGATGAGGACCGGGAACCGACGCGCATCGTCGGACTCGGAGCCTCTGCGGGCGGTCTGCAGCCGCTCGAGCAGTTCCTGAGTCATGTGCGGACGCCGAGCCGTTTCGCCTATGTCGTCGTACAACACCTGGACCCGACGCACAAAGCGATGTTGACCGAGCTGCTGCAGCGGGCAACGACCATGCCGGTTCGCGAGGTTACGGCTTCGATTCGGGTAGAGCCGAACGCCGTCTACGTGATGCCGCCCAATGCCGAAATTACCGTGAAGGCTGGGTTTTTGCGGATCGCCGAGCCACGCGAGCCGCGGGGAATGCGCCTGCCGATCGACGTGCTGTTCTGTTCCCTTGCAGCCGATCAAGGCGCCCGTGCCATCGGTGTCGTCTTGTCGGGAATGGGGTCGGACGGGACGCTCGGTCTGCAGGCAATCAAAACCCAAGACGGCTTGGCCCTCGCGCAGGAGCCGCAATCGGCCCAGTTCGATTCGATGCCGAAGAACGCCATCGCGGCCGGTACCGTGGATGTCGTTGCACCCGCATCCGAGTTGCCGGAGCGCATTCTGCAGATCACACGTACACCGGCCAACGCAGCCGATCCCGCCAGCGGCGCCCGGGATGATGCGCTTGGAGGGCTCGATTCCATCCTCGAGTTGCTCGGTGCGCACAACAAACACGATTTGACCCTGTACAAACCGAGCACACTGCGCCGTCGCATCGCGCGGCGAATGGCCATACACGGTTTCCAGACAATGGCGGAATACGCTGCCTTCTTGCGCGACAACCCTGCGGAACTTGACCTGCTATTCAAGGAGATGCTGATCGGGGTAACGAGCTTCTTCCGGGATCCGGCCGCCTGGGATGAAGTCAGCTCCCTCGTACTTCCGAAATTGTTCGCGAGCGCAGGACCCGACATGCGGTTTCGTGCCTGGGTTGCCGGGTGCTCCACCGGGGAGGAGGCATTCTCACTTGCCATGCTCTTCGCTGAGGCCCGCGAACGGTTGACCGACTCGGCCACAGCCACGTTGCAGATCTTTGCCACGGATCTGAATGCCGACGCGATAGCGTTTGCGCGGCGAGGACGCTACCCTGCATCGATAACTGCTGATGTTTCCCCAGAGCGACTGGCACGTTTTTTTCACCGACAGGGTGACAGCTACGTCATCGACCCGGGAATCCGCGAAAGTGTGTTGTTCACACAGCACGATGTGATCATGGACCCCCCGTTTACCCGGCTCGATCTACTCTTCTGTCGCAATCTCTTGATTTACTTCAGCGCCGCCCTGCAAAAGCGTCTCCTGCCCCTGTTCCACTACAGCTTGCTTCCGGACGGCGTGCTGATGCTGGGCGGATCCGAGACCGTGGTGCCGGCGCAGAACCTATTTCCATCGCTGTCGTCGAAGGCACGACTTTACCGGCGCAGTCCCGATGCGGCCGTGCTCGGTACCGTCGACTTCCCCATTGGTCGCCGTGGTTCGGTGCGCATGCCCGCACAGGAGTTTCCCTTGTCACAACAACCCCCCCCGACCGCAAACCTCCAGTCCCTGGCGGATCAGTTGCTGTTACAGAAATTCTCCCCTTCCGCCGTTCTGGTGAACGAACTCGGAGACATTCTCTACGTCAGCGGACACACAGGCCAATTTCTCGAGCCTGCCGCCGGCAAGGCGAATTGGAACATCCACGTCATGGCTCGGCCCGGCTTTCGCGCTCAACTCGCGGTCGCGCTGCGGCGCACCGTCAAAGAGCGCAAACCCGTCGAGATACGTGGACTTCGCATGGAAGGCAATAGCACAAGCCAACTCGACATCACGGTTGAGGCGATCGAGGAACCGAAGGCACTGGCAGGCATGGTAATCGTCATATTTCGCGAGGTCATCGCTCCGATCGCCGAGAAGTCTCGACGCAAGGCACACGCCTACACCGTCGATCCCGCCGTCGCCGCTGAACTCATGCGGTGTCAGGAAGAACTCAAGGCACTGCGCGAGGCCATGCGCGCCTCGGAGGAAGAGCGACAGGCGGCCATCGAGGAACTGCAATCAACGAACGAGGAATTACAGTCAGCGAACGAGGAGCTTACGACCTCGAAGGAAGAATCCCAGTCGATGAACGAGGAGTTGCAGACCATCAACGTTGAACTCCAGTCCAGGCTCGACGACCTTGCGCTCGCGCAGAGCGACATACAGAACCTGCTCAACAGCACGGACATCGCCACCCTGTTCCTCGACAAGGACTTGAATGTGCGACGCTTTACCGAGCAGATCAAGCGCATTATCAATTTACGGGACGCCGACATCGGTCGCCCGCTCAGCGATCTGACCACGACATTGAACTATCCCGAACTTGACGCCGACGCGAAGGACACATTGCGCACCCTCGCATTCAGCGAAAAGGAGATCTCGACGAACGATGCACGTTGGTTCAAGGTACGAATCATGCCCTACCGCACCGTAACCAACGTCATTCAGGGGGCCGTAATCACCTTCGTCGACATCACTGCGGCCAAACAGCTGGAGTCCCGGCTCCGCAAGGCCTGAGAGTGTAGACTGAAACGGCTGGAGCGGATTCCGTATCACAAAATCAACGAGGTGCCATGATGGCGACGATTTCAAACAAGCAGAGCCGCCAGGACGAACTTCGCTCCCGCGCTGTCGCGAAGATAACGGGATCCGACCCGCAGATGCGGCCACGACTGGGCACATCGGACGCCCTCAGTGTGCTATACGATCTCGCCTGTTCCCCATCGACAGCCGCCGACGCGCTCGCCTTGCTCCATGAACTGCAGGTACATCAGGTGGAAGTGGATCTCCAGGACGAGGAGCTGCGCCGTTCGCACGTTGAAATCGAGACCGCACTCGATCGACAGGTTCAACTCTACGACAACTCCCCGGTTGGCCAAATCACGGTGGACGGCCACTTGGTACTGCGAGAGTTGAACCGGACCGGAGCGCTCCTGCTGGGGTCCGAACGCGATGCTCTACGGGGCCGGTCACTTGAAAGCCTCATCGCTCCCGAGGCGGTATCGTCACTACGCGCGATGCTCGCTAGAGTCACCAAGGGCAATCCAATAGCTTACGGCGAGCTTCCCCTGCGGGGGGCGGAGGCCACGGGTATCGGCTGCATATACGCTTCGGTCTGTCTTGACTCCGAGGGCGGAGGATTCCTGATTGGATTGATGCCATGCCTCGGAACGAGACCCACAATAACCGCCTGACGGCCACGCACCCACCGAGACGATATCGCCAGCGAGCCTCCCCTGAGACTCGGTAATTCTCGGTCGACAACAGCAAGCAAGACGGGGCCGCGGCTCCTTAGGTCTCGGGCTTCGCTCGGTGCTCTCGCGGTTGTGTTCGCCAGCAGACAGTCCCCGCGCCGAAAACTGCGCACGCTGGCTAAAATCCTCACCGCTTGGAGATGCCCTTGACTAATCGGTCAGCGACCTCAGAAGTGGATTCCGCGGCGAGTATCGAGCCGAACGCGACGGACTCGCGCTCGCTGCACCTGGCACGCAGGCTATTGACAGGATTGTTCCGCGACTTTCAACAAAGTGTTGCGGTGCGCCTGTGGCATGGCGAAACCTTCCGCGTCGGCCTTGCCCCAAGCGACCATGCGACGCCGGAATTCAATCTCGCCTTCCGCAATGCCGCGGTCGTATGCGACCTCATACTCAGCCATGATCCATTACGCATTGCGGACGCCTATTTTCGTGGTGATGTCGACATCGAGGGCGATTTCCGCAGCGCCCTCGTTCTGCGCAATCACCTGCAAGATATTCGCTTTTCCTGGTGTAACGTCCCACGATAATTAGAAGTCATTGTCCCATTCTTCTTCAGGGCGAA
>VFSW01002264.1_pt1 | contig 29136 bp, 22 predicted proteins | sample 5358111 | NCBI WGS metagenome assembly VFSW01 (sample SAMN11554181, study PRJNA540505) | mine drainage metagenome | isolation source: sediment from site ElyBrook_90M | place: USA: Ely Copper Mine, Vershire, VT | collected 2017 | reverse complement strand
TCTGCATGCTGGCACTCATCGACTGCTGCTGATTCTGAACGTCCTGGGTCAGCTTCTCCAGGCGGCCCAGACGCGTCTTCAACTCGTCCAGAGAGTCGTTCAAGGACTGGATCTGTCCGGATATCTGGTCGATCTTGGCGTTCTGCGCATCCTGCTGGGTCTGCATCTGCTTCTGCAAGGCTTCCACATTCACGGACATCTTATTGACCGCATCGGAGCTTTGCTGGACGAGATCCTTCAGCACGCCCATGCGCTCGTCGTTCGATTGTTGCAGCCGTGCGACCGCATCCTGAAGCTGCTGCACCTGCGTCTGTAGCTGCACCATGTCCTTGTTGACCGCGAAGGCCGGCGCAGCGGTGACGGCCATGCCCACACAGAGCAGCGAGACCACGAATCGATTGGCGCGGCGGGGGGCGACAGTGCGGGAAAGCGTTACAGAAGTGGAGGTGCGAGACGATGTGCGCATGGGAACGAACCTGCCTTGGTGGCTATGCCATCAGCCCTCACCATGGGGCGAGGGCTGATGGAGTGATGGATGCAGCGGTTAGCGATCGATGGTGAACTGAGCGCGGCGGTTCTGCTGCCAGCAGGTCTCAGTCGATTCGGTGCAGAACTGCTTCTCTTTGCCGTAGCTGATCACACGGATACGGTTGGGAGCGACACCGGCAGCGACCAGAGCGGTGCGTGCGGAGTTGGCACGGTTCTCACCGAGAGCCAGGTTGTACTCGGCTGATCCACGCTCGTCGGCGTAGCCACCGATCACGATATGGATGGCTGGGTGCGCTGCCAGGTAGGACGCAGCCTGCTGTGTGGACGCCTGAGCATCCGGGCGGAGATCGTAGCTGTCGTAGTCGAAGAAGGCATCCTGCACGTTCTGATGGAAGGCCTCGTCGGTGCCCATGTCTCCGCCACCTGTGTTGGCGGGCACGGTTGGGGCAACGGGGACGCGCACAGTCACGCGAACGTTAGCCTCAGTGGTACCGCCATCGCCTTTGGCGACCAGGTGGAAGTTGGTGGAGTTTGCCGGAGCCACGGTCTGGGTACCGTTGGCGTTGACTTCGCCGATGCCGTCGATGGTGACGACGGTGGCGTTCTGCGTGCGCCAGTTAAGCACGACGGACTGGCCCAGATCAATGGCCAGGGGATCGGCAGTAATGGTCGCTGTCGGCGCCGCAGCCGCTGCGGCAGGCATGGGAGCCAGGCTGTTGGGGTCGATGCCGCTGGCCTTCTTGTGGCAGCCGGTCACGGCACTGATGGCGATGGCGGTGGCGGCCAGAAGGAAGATTCTGCGAAGCGTCGTTGGGGTCGTGCTCATGGTCATACTCTCCTGCGGTGCTTGATTCATTCTAAAGTCTTTGGAAAGGTCAGTTGCAACCTGTCTTGTTCCTGTTAACCATCGTTTCATGAAGTACGGCTACTTCCAACTCCAGTTTGGCATGTCGGCACCGCCGCTGGTGAGAGCGCGTTTTTGGGTGCCATCGGCCAGCATGGTCCAGATCTTCATGTGTTCCGGGCGACCGTCGGCAGTGTTGGCATAGGTGATGTGGCGACCATCCGGAGACCAGGAAGGGAAGTCGCAGCGGCCGCCGTCGTGGGTAAGCTGAATCCAACGCTTGGTGGCGACCTCCATGACGTAGATGTCCTGTCCACCGGGTGCTCCGGGGCCGTACTTGCGGTTCCATGCGAAGGCGATGAACTGCCCGTTCGGCGACCAGGAGGGGGAGGTGGCATAGCCACCGTCGGTCATGCGGCTGATACCGGAGCCGTCGGTATCCATGATGTACAACTGCGGCAGGCCGGTACGACCGCTGATCCAGGCGATCTGCGCGCCGGTGCGGGGATTGTAGACGGGTGACACATCCGGACCACGGAAGCTGGTGATGCGACGCGCCAGGCCGCCGTTTACGTCCGAGATCCATATCTCCGGGTCGCCGGTGCGGGAGGAAGAGTAGGCGATCTCGCGGCCATTAGGAGCCCAGGCTGGGGATAGGTTCGTACCGCCCGCGTTCGAGATGTTCACCATGCGACCCAGCAGCAGTGAGTACATGCGGATCTGGAAGCCATCGTGCCCCAGTGACGAGAAGGCGATGCGGGAGTTGTCCGGTGAGACCCGCGGAGACAGCGACACCGTGCCCAGATGCGTGACCGCATGCTGATTGGCGCCGTCGTAGTCCATCTGCCAGATCTCTTTGTTGCCGCCGCCCATCTTGACGTAGAAGATTTTAGTCTCGGCGATGCCGGGAATACCGCCGCCGAGACGGAAGATGATCTCATCGGCGAAGCGATGCGCCACCTGGCGGGCAGAGTCTTCGCTGGGGGCCTCGTTGTACTGCTTGGCCAGCACCTGCGGATACTGTGCGTTCTTGGCATCGAACAGGAAGCCGTTGGCGATGAGCCTGCCATTCTGCACGCCCAGGCTGCCGAAGGCGACCATGGCTGCCGAGGCTGGCTCTGCCGACCACTGGGCCAGATTGATCTCGGCAGGAGCACCCGGGGACGACTGCGGCATCAGGCTCTTGGAGACGATGTCGAAGATGCCCGCGTTGGCCAGGTCGGAGTAGAGTGTCGCATCGAAGGTGCGCTTGAAGGGCGCCGTCTGCGGGTCGGTGGTGAAGGGTTTAAAGTCGGCCACCGCAATGCGAATGCGGTCGGCGCCACTGGAGGTCTCGGTCTTGAACCAGTCCTGCGCCTGCAGCGTTGCCGTGCAGACCAGCAGAAACGAGATCGCAATGAGCCAGCGTTTCGGAGTTAGGGGAGATTGTGTACGCACCGGGCTTAGCATTCCTCTCCTATGGTAGATGCAAAGCAGTAGAAAGAGTCATCCGGCGAGGTTTGACAGGTGGTAATCAGGCGAATACTCCGGTCTGGGTTGAGATTACTGCTTGCGATAGTCAAAGGAGTACTCCACGGTGATGTGGTCGCCTTGCGGCAGTGGCCCGAAGCCTTCATCCTGCACCCGCTGCAAGGCACGCAGAGCCGAAGTGTCCAGACTGGCAGAGCCGCTGCGAGCGCCGTAACGGATGTTCGAGGGGATGCCGTCGCGATTGATGTCGAAGATCAACGTGACACGTTTGCCCTCGGAGGCACTGGGATCAGCCTCCTGGGTGAACCAATTCTGTGCGACCTTCCGGTTGACTACGTTGACGTAGTAGGCAAAGCGCTCGCCAAAGGTCTTGTCGTCGACCGACATGCTGGCGGTGCCATTCTTCAGTTGCATGGTCGCCTGCGCGATGCGGATACCAGCCGTCTCTCCGGTCGCCGCTTTGGTGGGCTGCGGTGGCACGGGTTGAACATGCTTGGGCGGGGTTGGAGTTACTTTATCGGCGGTCTTTACCGGTTTGGCCGTCTTGGTCGGGATAGCCAGATCCTTGGGGGACGGTGCGACCTCGGTCTTTTCCTTGGCGGTTACCGGCGCGGGACTTGGCTTCTCCGAGGTCAGCACCCCGTCATCTAGTGTCCGTTGGCGCGGCGGCAGCGGGATGGACGAGACCATGGTCGCCTGAATGGCACCGGCGGTGACATCATGCTCGCCCCACGACTTGCCGCGGTGCGAGAGATACGTCAGACCGAAGATGGCCGCGAAGACCGTCGCATGCAGCAGCAAGGCGCCGACGAAGTTGCCACGCAGACTCTCGCCTTGCGCGTGTTCCTCGTGTATCCAGTTGAGCTGAGTGGCTATGGCACCCTCCTCACTTCTGGATCGGCTGGGTGACGATGCTGATATTGGTGATGCCGGCGCGTTTTACTGCGTCCATGACAGAGGCGAAGGCTCCGAAAGGAACCTGCTCGTCGGCACGAAGATAGATGATGCGCTTGGCTGGATCGCCGTGTCCGACTGCCTGCAGGTGCGCGGGCAGGTCGTTCACGTTGATGGGCTTGTCCTGCAGAAAGACGTTCTGGTCTTTGTCGATGGTGACCACCATGCGCTCTTCGGTAAGCTGGTTGACCGAACGCGTCTTGGGGATCGCCACCTCGACGCCCGATTGCAGTACCGGGGCAGTGAGCATGAAGATGAGCAGCAGCACCAGCACCACATCCACCAGCGGGGTGATGTTGATCTCGGCAAGTGCGGTCTGGGTGCGGGTCTGGCCGCCGCTGCGGGTGGAGAAAGCCATGGCCTAGAAGGTCCTCCGACGAGGCTCTTCCGGGGGCGCCGCAGTTACGGGCGGGGTGACCATGGCGGCGTTCTCAATCGCGTTCAGCAGTTCGCGGCCAAAGTCGTCCATGCGGGCGGCAAACTCGCGCAGTCGCGCCGTCAACTGGTTGTACCCGACGACCGCCGGGATTGCGACCACCAGTCCGGCAGCAGTAGTAATAAGCGCTTCCGAGATGCCCGGCGCAACCGCACGCAGGGTAGCCGCACCAGCAGTTCCCAGGCCGTGGAAGGCGTCGATGATACCCATGACCGTACCGAAGAGGCCGATGAACGGTGCAATGGCTGCAATCGTCGCCAGCCAGGTCATGCGCTGTTCCATTACGGTCAAGGCCTCGCTGGAGGCAGTCTGCGCGGCCCGCTCCAGTGCCAGCGGATTGCGCGGCAGGCCACGTCCCGAGGTCTGCCGAAAGTACTCATCGTGAATCTCGGTGAACACCGCGACCAGCGGGCTGGGCTTGAACTGCTCGGCGACCGCCGCAATCTCGCTCAGCCGGGTGGACTTGCGGAAGGCCCGGATAAATCGCTGGCCCTGCATCTGCGCCTTGCGGAAGCTGGACCACTTGGACAGCATGATGGTCCAGGAAAAAATGCTGGCCAACAACAATGTGATCAGCACGGCGAAAGCCACAGGACCACTGTTGTGGATCATCTCCGCCAAGGCACTGCTGTTGGCAGCAGCAGGAGCTGCCGCGACTGGATCTTCCTGGAGGAAGAAAAGAGCTAGAGCAAGATTCAAGACCATAGTTTTTCGATTACCGCCAGACCTGAGTGTAAATCGTTCTCGCCAAGTAAGACGTTGGATGCAGACAGGAGGCATCAAGCCAGATGCCTGAGCGGCATAAATGCTGGAGAGGCATAGGGTTTGTTATCCTCGCGATACAACCCTGGTTGAGGCCTGACATGCTGCTGGAACTGCGCGCGGAAAACTATGCTGTAATTGACCACGCCATCGCTGGGTTCGGGCTGGGCCTGAACCTGTTGACCGGCGAGACGGGCGCGGGCAAATCCATCCTGATTGATGCGTTGGCGCTGCTGCTGGGGGGCAAGGCCTCGTCCGATGTGGTGCGCCATGGAGCGGACAAAGCCGTGGTCAGTTGTGTCTTTGAGATGACTCCCGGCGCTGCGGCGGTGCTGGAAGAGAATGGAATCGACGCCGATACCGACGATATTTTGTTGCGGCGGGAGATCTCGACCACCGGCAAGGGGCGCGTCTTCGTCAACAATCAGCCAGCAACCGTAGGGGTTCTGCGGCAGTTGGCACCGGAGCTGGCCCTGGTGCACTCGCAGGGTGAGACGCTCGGCTCGTTCGACCAGATGCAGCAGCGGCTGTTGCTCGATCGCTTCGGCGGAGTGAGCCACGAGGCCGTTGCCACAGCCTTTGCCACCTGGCGCGCCACCACCGACAAGCTGGAAGAACTACAATCCGCCGAGCAGGACCGTCTGCGTATGGCCGACCTATGGCGGTTCCAAAGCAAGGAGATCAGCGAGGCTCACCTGACTGCGGACGACGAAGACGTGCAGTTGGAGTCAGAGAAGCGCGTGCTGAGTAACGCTGAGAAGCTCTACACCGCAGCCATGAGCGCGCACGAGCTGCTGTATGAGTCGGAGAACTCCGCCGAGACCACCCTCGGAGCGGCGTTAAAGCATCTGGAAGAACTGGCGCGGTACGATGCACGCTTCCAGGAGCCAGCGCAGCAGTTGGCCGGAGCCAAGGCGGCCGTGGAAGATGTCGACGCCGAGGTGCGAGACTTCGCCGACAACATCAACGCAGCACCCGGTCGGCTGGAAGAGATAGAGGATCGCCTGGCCGCACTGGATCGCCTGAAGCGCAAGTACGGACATACGCTGGCCGAGGTGATGGCCTTTGGGGAAGACGCTGCCCGCAAGCTGGCCGAGGTGGAGAATCGCGATGCACTGGTCACCGAGTTGAAGGCCAGGGAAGCACAGGACGCCGAGAGGTACCGTGCGGCAGCCTCGACCCTGACGACCGTCCGTACCGAGTCCGCCCGTCGCCTGGAGAAGTTGGCCGAGGTCCAGATCAACGACCTGGCCATGAACGTTCGCTTCAACGTCAAGGTGACTGCAGAGCACTCTGCCGCCAGTTGGACGGCGCACGGCTGGGATCAGATTGAGTGCCTGATTGCGACCAACACCGGCGAGCCGCTGAAGCCGTTGCACGAGATTGCCTCGGGCGGTGAGATGTCGCGGGTGATGTTGGCGCTCAAGGTTACCGTGGAAGAGGGAGCCTCCAGCGGAGCGGGCCGCAAAAAGAAAGTTGCGCTGCCCCGGACGCTGGTCTTCGACGAGATCGACATCGGCATCGGTGGACGAGCCGCCGAAGCGGTGGGCCGCAAGCTCAAGGCCCTCTCCAAGGGCCAGCAGGTGCTGTGCATTACTCATCTGCCTCAAATTGCAGCCTTTGGCGATCAGCACTTTCTAATTGAAAAATCGGAGAAACGTGGCCGGACCCAGACCGAGGTACGCCGCATGGACGATGCAGAACGCACCCAGGAGATCGCCCGCATGTTGAGCGGTGCCAAGTTGACCGAGACCAGCTTGAAACATGCCGAACATCTGCTCGAAACCAGTCGCTGACAGCAACATAAACCTTTGTGGGAGGATACCTGAATGCTGTTTTGTGTTGGTTTCGGTTGGATGGGGTGAAAACCCGAATGCACCAGCGTTGGTTCAATATTGACCCACTTCGCGAACGAACGCGGTATACTTACTAAGTGATTACGACCACTGTAGACCACACTCCCGTTGACCAATCCGATACCGTAACCAAGACCAAGCGAGTGCTGCTTTTGAAGCCGCGGGGTTTCTGTGCCGGCGTGGTGCGGGCCATCGACATCGTACAAATTGCGTTGGAGACGTTCGGTGCTCCGATCTACGTTCGCAAAGAGATCGTACATAACAGCTACGTTGTGACCGATCTGGCCAAGAAGGGCGCCATTTTTGTCAATGAACTGGATGAGGTGCCGGAAGGTGCGCGCGTGATCTACTCCGCACATGGCGTCTCTCCTGCGGTACGGCAGCGCGCCAAGGAACGCGGCCTGAAGGTGGTCGATGCGACCTGTCCGCTGGTGACCAAGGTCCACGTGGAAGCCATCAAGTTTGCCAAGCAGGGCTACTCCCTGGTGCTGGTTGGTCATCGTGACCACGAGGAAGTAGAAGGTACGCAAGGCGAAGCCCCGGACGTAACCCAGGTGGTCTCGACCCTGCAGGAAGTGGAAGCGCTGGTCGTGCCCGATCCCGACAAGGTCGCCTATCTGACCCAGACCACACTCTCGCTCGACGAAGCGCGCTATATGATTGACGCGCTGAAGGTTAAGTTCCCCAACATCGTCGGTCCGCATGCACAGGATATCTGCTATGCGACGGAAAACCGGCAGGTAGCCGTAAAGAATGTAGCGCATGGAGCCGACCTGGTTCTGGTTGTTGGTTCGAAGAACAGCTCGAACTCCAATCGCCTCGTCGAGGTCTCGAAGAATCTCCATACCAACTCGTATTTGATCGATACTGCCGATGCTATCCAGCCTGAGTGGCTGGACGGAGTCAACACTGTAGCCGTGACTGCTGGGGCGTCCGCGCCTGAAGTGCTGGTCAAGGATGTAGTCGAGTATCTCCAGAACATGGGATACGGCGATGTCGATGAAGTTGAAGTGATGCCGGAGAATGTTCGCTTTGGACTGCCCCCGGAGATCGTGCAGGCGATTGCTTCTGCTCCAGCAGTTTCGCGGTAAACCATGCGCAGCACCCAAGAGAGTTTGCAGTAAATGAATCCATCTTCACGCAATCCGCAGACGGTGAACCGGCCCGCGCAGCCCCGCTATGGTCGTATGGACCTGGCCCTGGAGCATGTGGTTGACGGTATCAATCGCGCCAAAGACTGGCTGCTGGGAACGCAACATCCGGATGGCTACTGGTGTGGCGAACTCGAAGCCGACGTCATGCTGGAAGCCGATTACATCTTTATGCATGTGCTGCTGGGAACCGGCGACGCAGGCAAGATGGAGCGGGCGCGCAACGAAATACTGCGCCACCAGAACGAAGATGGCGGCTGGAGCCAGTATCCCGGTGGCCCGTCCAACATCAATTACGGCGTCAAAAGCTACCTCGCCCTGAAACTGATGGGGCACACCGCGGACGAGCCCGTCATGGTGCGTGCTCGCACGTGGATACTGGCCAACGGCGGCGTGGTCGAGTGCAATACCTTCACCAAGATCTACCTCTGCGCGCTCGGACAGTACGAGTACAACGCGGTTCCGGCCATTCCCCCGGAGATTGTCCTCTTTCCCAACTGGTTCTACTTCAACATCTACGAGATCTCGTCCTGGTCGCGCGGCATTCTGGTTCCGCTTGCGATCATCTACGCGAAGAAGCCGTTCAAAAAGATCGCTCCGGAGCAGGGAATCGACGAGCTATTCGTCGGTGGCCGCGAAAACGCCAACCTGCACCTGAAGTGGGACACCAAAAAGCTCATCAGTTGGCGTAACTTCTTCCTGTTTCTCGACCGGATGATTCACTCCTTCGAGCGCGTACATATTCGTCCGCTGCGCAAAGTTGCTTTGAAGGCTGCGGAGAAGTGGATGCTGGCCCGGTTTGAGAAGTCAGACGGTCTGGGTGCCATCTATCCCGCCATGCTGAACTCGATCATCGCGATGCGCTGTCTGGGGTACTCGGTGGATGATCCGCAGTTTATCCGCGCCATGGATGAGTTTGAGAAGCTGGGCATCGACTGCCCCCAGGGCACCGCAGACTATCCCACGCCGACGTTCCGCATGCAGCCCTGCTTCCCGCCCATATGGGACACCGCGCAGGTCATGTCGGCACTGGGCGAAGCGGGCCTCTCGCGCACCGATCCTCGCCTGCTGCGGGCCGCCGACTGGCTGCTCTCGAAAGAGGTTCGCACCAAGGGCGACTGGGCCGAGAAGGTCAAGAACGTAGAACCCTGTGGCTGGTACTTCGAGTTCAACAACGAGTTTTATCCCGACCTCGACGATACCGGTGAGGTGTTGCTGGCGCTCAACTGCATCGACAATCCGCGGGAGCGTTACCAGCACGAAGTCTGCCAGCGCGCACTCAACTGGGTGTGGGCGATGCAGTGCAAAAACGGTGGCTGGGCGGCGTTTGACAAGGACAACACCAAGACCATCTTCCAGTACATTCCCTTTGCCGATCACAACGCCATGCTGGACCCACCGACCGTGGACATCACCGGACGGATGCTGGAGATGCTGGCGCAGTATGGCTATACCCGCGAAGACAAACGCGTGGAGAAGGCAGTCCAGTTTGTTCTGAAAGAACAGTGTGCCGACGGTAGCTGGTTCGGTCGTTGGGGCGTCAACTATCTGTACGGTACGTTCCTGGTGCTGCGCGGCCTGGAGGCCATCGGCATGTGGAGCCACGAGCCCTGCATCCTGCAGGCAACCGAGTGGATTCGCATGATGCAGAACCCCGACGGCGGCTGGGGCGAGACCTGCGGCACTTACGACGACGAATTGCAGAAGGGTATCGGCCCCAGCACCCCGTCACAGACTGCCTGGGCACTGCTCGGGCTGCTGGCTGGCGGCGACGTCCGCTCCGACTCTGTCGCCAAGGGCGTTCGCTGGCTGATCGACCGGCAACACGCCGATGGCAGTTGGGATGAGTTAGTCCCAGGGCGCAACGGAGAAAGTTATTACACCGGAACTGGCTTCCCGCGCGTCTTTTATTTGGGATACCACCTGTATAAGCAGTACTTCCCACTGCTGGCGCTTACGACGTACAAGCGAGCGTTGGAAAAAGAGTCGCACGCAAAAGTTTAGACCGACAACAACAGTGTCCTGAGCCCGTTTGGCATAGGGACGAAGCTTGAATCAGATTTTAGAGTGTGAAGGAGACATCCAATGGCAGTGCCAGTCTCGCAAGCTTGGACAGTTGCAACGTATGTGTTGAAGCAGAAATTCCTCGGTCGGAAGAAGTACCCCTTGGTGCTGATGTTAGAGCCACTCTTCCGCTGCAACCTGGCCTGTGCCGGCTGCGGCAAGATCCAGTACCCCGCGCATATCCTCAAGGCAGAACTGAGCCCTGAGGATTGCTTCAAGGCAGTCGAAGAGTGTGGCACCCCCATGGTCGCCATCCCCGGCGGAGAGCCCTTGCTGCACCCGCGCATGCCGGAGATCGTTGCCGGTCTGGTTGCCCGCAAGAAGTACGTCTACATGTGCACGAACGCGCTGCTGCTGAAGGAAAAGCTGCACCTCTTCAAGCCCAGCAAGTACCTCTCGTTCTCGGTGCACGTTGACGGACAGCGGGAGCATCACGACTTCTCCGTCTGCCGCGAAGGTGGCTACGACATTGCGATGGAAGGCGTTCGCGCCGCGGTAGAAGCGGGCTTCCGCGTGACCACCAACACCACGCTGTTCGACGGCGCCGATCCCAACAGTGTTCGCGCCCACTTTGACGAGTTGATGGTTGCCGGAGTGGAGAGCATGATGGTCTCGCCCGGATACACCTACGACAAGGCTCCCGACCAGAAGCACTTCCTCGGGCGCGCACGCTCCAAGAAGATGTTCCGCGCCATCCTCTCCAACCGCAAGAAGACCTGGCGCTTCAACGCCTCGCCCATCTTCATGGAGTTTCTGATGGGCAAGAAGGATCTGACCTGCACCCCATGGGGCATGCCGACGTTCTCCATCTTTGGCTGGCAGAAGCCCTGCTACCTGTTGCAGGATGGCTACGCCGACAGCTTTCAGGAGTTGATGGAGACAGTCGAGTGGCAGAACTACGGCACCGAGTCCGGCAATCCGCGCTGCGCCAACTGCATGGTCCACTCGGGCTACGAGGCCAGCGGCGTCAACTACACCTTTGGCTCCATCAAGGGCGTGCTGGAGACTGCCAAGGCCATCTTCTTCAGCAGCTACAAAGATGAAGGCGCACAGAAGATTCTGAATGAGTGGAAGCCGGCAAGCCATGGCCCCCTGGTGCAGATCGCTGCGCCCTCGACCACAACTGACAATGCAGATCGCCTGCAGGAAGTCTCAGGAGACTAAATATGGCCACCGACCTTCAAGAGTCCGCCAAGCTGGAACAGTTGTCGCATCTGACCCCCGATGAGATCGAGGTTGCCGCCGGACGTGAGCGCGAGCAACTGGAAGGCTGGGTGCCCGAGTTGGCCACCGAAGCCGAAGTACGCGAAGCTCTCGAAAAAGCCTTCGACTATCGCGGCGACATCACCATCACCTGCAGGGACGGCTCCAGGGTCGAAGGCTATCTCTTCGATCGCCGCACCGGCCACACGCTGCTTGACTCCTTCGTTCGCATCATTCCGACCAACGAGAAGACCAAGCGAAACATCTCTTACGCGGATATCGCAGGACTCGCGTTCAGCGGGCGCGACACCGCCGCGGGCAAGACCTTCGAGGCCTGGGTTGCCAAGTACTGGGCCAAGAAAGCTGCCGGCGAGCAGAACATCCAGATCGAGCCGGAAAAGCTGGACTAACCCCTACGGTCAGGCGTAGAGTTCCGCCGACTGATCTTCCGGCGGTTAGCCTGTGCGGAACAAACACCACGCGGAAACGAGCGAACATTGCGCGTATTCATTACCGGGGCGACGGGCTTTGTCGGTGGACATGTGGCCCGCAGCTATGCGGCAGCAGGGGCTGACCTGCGATTGCTGACCCGTAGCACCAGCCGTCTCGACGTCTTGACTGGCCTCGATGCCGAGGCGGTTCAGGGGGACCTGCGCAACATCGAACCGCTGCGCTCAGCCCTTACCGGTTGCGAGGCCCTGGTGCACGTCGCCGCAGACTATCGGTTGTGGGTGCGCGACCCCAAAGAGATGTACGCTGCCAACGTGGACGGTACCCGCAACCTGTTGGCACTGGCCCGTGAGGTCGGTGTGCGACGCGTCGTCTACACCTCCAGCGTCGCCACCATGGGCTTTCAGTCCGATGGCAGCATCGTCAACGAAGACACTCCGGTGTCACTCGACGATATGATCGGTCATTACAAACGATCGAAGTTTCTGGGCGAACAGGAAGCCATTCAGGCCGCTCGTTCGGGGCAGCATGTGATGATCCTCAATCCAACCACTCCGATTGGCCCGGGCGATGCCAAGCCCACCCCCACGGGTCGCATCATCGTCGACTTCCTCAACCGGAACTTTCCTGCCTACGTTGAGACTGGCTTGAACCTGGTCGATGTCTCCGAGGTCGCACGCATGCACGTCGCGGCGCTGGAGCGTGGCACTCCTGGCGAGCGTTATATCCTCGGCGGCGAAAACCTCACGCTCAAGCAGATTCTCGACCGCATGTCCGCTATCACCGGGCTGCCGTCGCCAACCATGAAAGTGCCGCACGCCGTCGCCATGGCCTTTGCCTTCTTCGATGAAAACTTCACCGGCAAGCTGCTGGGCAAGGAGCCGCGCGCTACCGTCGAAGCGGTTTGCATGGGAAAGAAGATGATGTTTGCCTCCTCTGCCAAGGCCGAGCGCGAACTCGGCTTCAAACTGCTTCCGGTCTATACCGCGTTACGTTCTGCTATCGAATGGTTTATCGCGCATGGGTACGCGCCGGCACGATGAGGATCGCGATTCTCGCAGCACTCCCCGGAGAATTGAAGCCGCTGGTGCGCGGTTGGCAGCGCATTGCTTCACCAACTCCTGGCATCTCCATCTGGGTCAGCGCGGCGGACGACCAGGCAGACGAGTACATCGCCGTGTGCGGTGGCATGGGTACGGCAGCAGCCCTGCGCAGCTTCGCGGCCGCGGAGCACATCGGCACGCTGGATATGGTGCTCTCCATAGGCTGGGCGGGAGCACTCGACGACGACGTATCCGTGGGCCAGTGCTACATCGCCACCGAGGTCATCGACGCGCTCACGGGCGAACGCTTCCAACTCACCGACGGCGACCGCACCCTGCGCCTGGTAACGACGCCACATGTCGCCGACGAGGCCGAGAAGCAGCGCCTCCAAGCCAGCTACGGAGCCGCACTGGTAGACATGGAAGCCGCTGCGGTCTGCAGGCTTGCGCATATTCGCGGCATCCCTGTCTGCTGCTTCAAGGCCGTCTCCGATGCGCGGGACGCGCAGTTGCCTGACCTGAATCCCTTCATCGATGTCCGCGGCCAGTTGCGTATGCTGCCGTTCCTTGCCTACGTTGCACTGCGGCCGCAGTACTGGGCTTCCTTGCTGCAACTAGGCCGCAACAGCAGCGTCGCAGCCAAGGCATTAGCTGTCTCCATTCGCAGCTTTCTGCACCACAAGCAGGTAGACCGAACCAATCGAACAGGAGCCGTCTAGCAGGTGAACGATCTGACAACCATTCCTTCCACCATGCGTGCCGCAGTCTATCGCGGCGTCAACGATGTCCGCATCGAGACCATTCCCGTGCCTGCGATTGGTCCCGGCGAAGTACTCGTCAAGATTCACACCTGCGGCATCTGCGGCACCGATCTCAAAAAGATTCATACTGGCTCGCACGATGCCCCGCGCGTCTTCGGTCACGAGATGTCAGGCACCGTGGCGCAGGTAGGCCCAGGCGTTACCAACTTCCGCGTCGGCGATCGCGTGATGGCGTACCACCACATCCCCTGCGGCGATTGCTACTACTGCCGCAAACACACCTTCGCCCAGTGCGAGGTCTACAAGAAGGTAGGCTGCACCGCGGGCTTCGCTCCCTCCGGCGGCGGCTTTGCGGAGTACATCCGCGTCATGGACTGGATCGTGCGTCGCGGACTGATCAAGATCCCGGATCACATTCCGTTCGAGCAGGCAGCGTTTATCGAGCCGGTCAACACCTGCTACAAGGCGATCCAGCTACTGGGCCTGCAAACGGACGAGACGGTGCTGGTGATCGGGCAGGGTTCCATTGGAATTTTGCTGGCAGCTCTGGCACGTCGCACGGGAGCCACCGTGCTGACCAGCGATCTCTATTCAGAGCGTCATGCCATCGCTGCAGGCTACGGTCTTGAGCATCCTCTAGACGCTCGTGGCGATGTCGTAGCCGCCGCCAGAGACGCAACCGAGGGGCGCGGCGCCGATGTTGCGCTGGTAGCCGTGGGTGGCAATGCGCTGATCCAGGTTGCGATGAACGCGGTCCGCCCCGGTGGTCGCGTCATGCTCTTCGCCAGCACGCAGCACGGCGAGGCTCCGTTCGATCCTGCCGCAGTCTGTATGGATGAGAAGACCCTGATGGGCTCCTACAGTGCATCCGTCGCAATTCAGGACGATGTCACCCGCATGGTGTTCGATGGCTACCGCAACGGCTTCGATCTCACCCGGCTCATCTCCCATCGCTTCTCGCTGGAAGACGCCGTCGCGGGCATCGAGCTGGCCTCCAACCCACAGCCGGATTCGTTGAAAATCGTTATTCAGCCGGGCAGTTAATCGCGGCCGCGCTTCTTCACTTCCACATTTAGCCGCTTGATCTTCTGGTTCAGCGTGGAGAGCGGAATCTTGAAGTACTCCGCCGCTTCGGTCTGGTTCCAATGGCAGCGCTCCAGCCGGTCCGCGATGATGCGTCGCTCAATCTCTTCCATCAGGTCGAAGAGGGAAGCATCCGGACGATGATCGAGCAGGCTGGCTGAGTACGTGCTGCCGGTCAACTGCGAGGGCAGCAGATCCGGAGTAATCGTCCGCGTGGTCGACAGCACTACGCCGCGCTCCATCGCGTTCTCCAGTTCGCGCACATTGCCGGGCCAGTCGTAGTCCATCAGCACCCGCAGAGCCTCTGGCGCCAGCGAGCGGTGCTCCGTACCATTCTCGTCCGCGTAGTAGCGCAGGAAGTGCGCCGCCAGCAGCGGGATATCTTCGCGCCGCGAACGCAGCGGCGGCAGTTCCAGGCAGATGACATTCAGCCGGTAGAAGAGGTCTTCGCGGAACCGTCCCTCGCGCACCGCTTCCTGCAGATTTACGTTGGTCGCCGCGACGATCCGGACGTCCACTTGAATCTCCTGCACGCCACCCAGATGCATAAAGCGCTTGTCCTGCAGCACCCGCAGGATCTTGGCCTGCATGTCCATTCCCATGGTGCCGATCTCGTCCAGAAACAAGGTGCCGCCATTCGCTACTTCAAACAGCCCCTTCTTCGCGGTGATCGCCGAGGTAAAGGCTCCCTTGACGTGACCGAAGAGTGTGGACTCCAGCAACTCGGAAGGCACCGCCCCGGTATTCACCGGCACAAACGGCTGGTCGCGACGCGGGGAGTTCGCATGGATGGCCTTCGCGATCAACTCTTTTCCGGTGCCACTCTCCCCCTGCAGTAACACCGTGGAGCGGCTGGGAGCGATCTGTGCCACCAGATCGAACAGGCGCAGCATCGGCTCACTTTTGCCGACGATATTTTCGAAGTTGTAACGCTGCTTCAGCGTGCGCTTCAACTGCACGACTTCTTCTTCCGCACGATGCCGTGCAATGGCCGTGCGTATATCTGCCAGCAGCTTCTCGTTGTCCCACGGCTTCTGGACGAAGTTCTCTGCGCCGGCACGAATGGCATCGACCACGTTGCCCATGGTGCCGAAGGCAGTGATCATGATGATCGGCAGATTCTGCTGGATCGCGGTGATGCGTGGCAGCAGGTCGATCCCGCTCTCGCCCGGCAAGGCCAGGTCCAGCAGCAGCAGGTCGTACTCGTTGCGCGAAAGCAGCTCAAATCCGGACGTGCCATCGGCTGCCATCGAGACGACAAAGCCTTCCAGCGTCAGCAGGGTTTCCAGCGACTCGCGAATCGCCTCTTCATCGTCGATGATCAGAATGCGTGGACTACCAGCGACACGGGCGGTGCGTTCCAGATGCAGGGTTCCCGCAGCCAGCTCGGATGTTTCAGACATGAATCGTCTTCCTCTCAACTTCCTGGGAAGCCTCGTCCGCAGTCTCGGAACGGGCTTCAGTGGTGACTGCCGGACGCTGGTCCAAAGCAGGGAACTCTAACTGGAACATGGTGCCGACACCAGGCTCACTCTCGACCACAATCTTGCCGGCATGCTCCTGCATAATTCCGTAGCTGACGGCGAGACCCAGGCCGGTGCCCTTGTGCTCGCCCTCGCGGGGTTTGGTCTTGGTAGTAAAAAACGGATCGTAGATGCGATGCAGATGTTCGCGCTCAATGCCGCTGCCGGAGTCCTGTATGCGCACCAGCACACGGCCCGCCGACTCCAGCGTTGCGATCTTCAATGTCGGCTGCACAGAGCCGAACATCGCGTCCTTCGCATTCAACATCAGGTTCAGCACCACCTGTTGCAGCTTGCCCTGATTGCCATGGATGCGTGGCAGCCGCGTATCAAAGTCCGTCTCCACCTTGATCTGCGCGGTCTTCAGTTGATGATCCAGTAGCGTCAACGTATCGTGTAGCAACCCGTTCAGATCGATGCTGGTAAACTCCGCCCCGCTGGTTCGCGAGAAGTTCAGCAGCCCGTTCACAATCTCCGACGCGCGGAAGGTCTGCTGGGTAATCTTCTCCAGCACAGGAGCCAGCCGCACATCATCGCGCATGTGCTTGCTCAACATCTGGGTGTAGCTGGAGATCACTGCCAGCGGAGTGTTCACCTCATGGGCAACACCAGCCGCCAGCAGGCCAATCGAGGATAGCTTCTCCGCCTGGGTCAACTGCGCTTCCAACTGGATGCGGTCGGTGATGTCGTCGATCAGGATAATGCGGCCGACGGCAACAAAATCTCGCGTCACCAGCGGCGCGATGGCAATGTTCGCCGTGCATGCCTCGCCGGTTGGCAGCTCCAGCCGAAACTTGTACAACGTGTGCGTACCCTGCTCCTCACGCACGCTGTTGAAGCGTTCCACAAAGTCAGCGGGGAACACCTCGCTGAGCGGACGGCGCAAGACCTCCACCCGCGACTTCGCGTACATCACTTCCATCTGCGTGTTCCAGCTCTCGATCCGGTCTTCAAGATCCACCGCGAAGATGCCGATATTGATCGACTCCACGATGTTCTCGTGGAACTCCTTCAGCCGCTCAAACTCGCTGATCTTCTGTTCCAGCTTGCTGTAGAGTTGAGCGTTCTGAATCGCAATTCCGATGTAACCAGCGAGCGACTCCAGTAGCTCCATATCTTCGCTGGAGAGAAAGTCGCCATCATCCGTGCGTCCCAGGCCGATCACTGCCACCGTTCGCGTACCGCCGCCATCGCGGTTCGCCACGCGACACGGGAGATAGTAGTTCAGGTCCAGCCGTCCAGCGCTGCGTTGCTGCGGTTCAGGCAGGCGCAGAATCTGCTGCGGATTCTCGAGAAAGATGTGGCTATTGGCATCGGGACGGTCAAAGTCCAGAAAGCGAACATCCAGTGCATTCAGATCGCCAGCATGCAGGTTGGTCAGCCCGTGCGAAGCCGCGAGCTCAAAGTGCCGTCCAGTGCTTCCGGTCGCACTCTCGTTCGCCAGAAAGACTGCAACCCGTGTCACCAATAGCGTCTGCGGCAGGCGCTCGACGATCGAGTCCAGCAACGCGCGCAGGTCGGTCTGCGAGTTGAGTCCGCGGCCAAAGTCCACCAGCGTCTCGCGGTAGTCAAAGCGCTTCTGCTCGAAGACGCGATCGACTCGCGCCTGAATCGCGCGCTTCAGCGGCTCAAAGATGATGCCGGTGATGATGATGCCGGCCAGCAGCCCGTAGATGCGCAGACTGGGCAGCCGTGTATGTACCGTCTCCGCCGCCAGTGCGACGATGCCGAAGTACAGCCCCACCAAGGCCGCAGTGGCCAGCGTATACGTCACGCCACGCTTGAAGATCAGGTCGACATCCATCAGCCGATACTTGACGATGGCCCAACTGAAAGTCAGCGGCAGAAACACCAGTGAGAGTCCCGCCAGCTTGGTCAGCAGGCTAGGCACCGGCCAGTCCGACAGGTAGGGAATCACATAGAAGACGGTAAACGGCAGCACCGCCAGCAGCGTCCCACGCGTCAGCCACTTCAACTGCTGCCGCTCCAGTCCGGACTCCGCATTGCGATAGCGGAAACGGAAGACCACCGCCGCAATCACGTAGTACAGCGCCAGGTAGCCGACCGCGATCTGGTCCAGCCTATGATGCAGTACCTCGGTGGCCGACCACATCTCAATCGCTGCGATCTGCAGGCCGATCAGCATCAACCCGGGCAAGTACACCAGGGCGGAGAACAGCCTGCGCGAGGTCCGATACTTGCGATCCTCGATCGCGTTCGAAGAGAAGCTGATAGCGAAGTGCAGAAACAGGGCTGGCTGAATCGCAGCCGCAGTCACATTGGCCCAGTAGATCAACCAGTCAAAGGTATCCAGCTCACCCGTGTATTTGAACGAGTACAGTACAAACGACACCAGACAAAAGATGTAAAAGTGAGTCGACTTCGGCGCCGTCCACCGTCGAAACAGAACATAGATTCCAATGCACAGATAGACCAGTGCGATCAGCCGCAGTCCCTGATTGATGGAGCGGTCCGTTGGCTCCAGAATCAGTTGAATATCCAGCTTGGCGCCACGGTTCAGATCGTCGGAGTTCGCCAGAGGACGAATGATGGAGTAGGTGGCATGCGCCCAGACTCCGCTCCGAAAGACCTCGCGCACAAACGGAGCCAGCCGCGGCGTCGGATGATCGTTGATGGCGGTAAGAATATCGCCGGGACGAACGCCAGCACGCTGTCCGGGAGACTCCGCCGGAACCCGTTCCGCGCGCAAGCCCCCCTGCGCTTCAATCCACCAGATACCATCCGTCGGAACGTCGAAGTTGCTCTCCTGACGCAGATTCAGCGCAGCCAAAAAGCACGCTGCCAGCGTTGCCACGGCCAGCACGACGGCAAGAATCCGTGTTTGGAAGGCATTCTTCATTGAACCAAACTAGTTACAAGCAAGTTACGTTCCAAACATAAACCTTCAACAGGCTGGTGTTAACGCTTTCTTTTCGAACTACGACCTACATAAAACCATAGACGCTTCAGTTATAAGGATATACCGAGAACTAATTGGCCAGCATGTCTCAGATACGGTGGATATCTGCTTCAGTTCCATCAAAACACCACCTGCCCTTCCACATTCCACCTGCACACTCCCCCAAATCCGTTTTTTGAAGGACTACGCGCACATTCTCTCGACCCAGAATTCACACTCCTGTAACATAGTGAGTGGAGTGATCAAGCATCGAACAGACTCTCCGTCAGTACTTAGCACTTTGAGACGAGGCCGCAAGCGCAGTGATGCAACGATTGGATAGCGAGACAAGCGAGCGATACATCTGGGTGAACGGTTTGCGCGTGCATTACGTGCGAGCCGGGTCAGGCCTGCCGCTGCTGCTGATCCATGGGCTGGTAGGCTCCGCCAGAAACTGGAGTCACAACATTGAGGCGCTGGCCAGTGATGCCGCGGTCTATGCCATCGACCTGCCCAACATGGGTGAGTCCGACCGCCTTCCCGGTCTGGATGCAAGCCTGGAGGCCAACGCCGACCGCGTCGCCGCCTGCATGGATGCGCTGGGGCTGGCACAGGCCGATGTCGCTGGTCACTCGCATGGCGGCGCCATCGCCATGATGCTGGCCGCACGCCACTCGCATCGCGTTCGGAGGCTGGTTCTATTCGCGCCCGCCAACCCTTTCTGCAACCTCGGCCGACACCTTATCCGCTTCTACACGACCAGACTGGGCAAGACGATGGCACGCCTGATTCCCGTCCTGCCCAATCGCCTCAAGGCCACCGCTCTGGGCCGCATGTATGGCGATCCGCGCCGCATCAAAGCAGGCACGCTGGAGGGGTACATTGATGGTCTTGCCCATCCCGGAACCGTGGATCATGTGCTGCAGATCGTCCAGCGCTGGTACGACGACATGGACCGGCTACGCGCGTCGCTCAAGCAGATCATCGATAAGCCGACCCTGCTGGTATGGGGTGATCGCGATCGCGCCGTTGGTCTGACATCCGGCCAAAAGCTCCACCAGATGTTGCCGAAATCACAGTTGATTGTCATTCCTGGAGCAGGCCATATCGCGTTTGAAGAGCTGCCCGAGATCTGCAATCAGGCGATGCGCACCTGGCTTGCGGCACCCGTGGCCGAGGCGCCAGCCTTTGCCATGCGCTACACTGGCTCCGCCACGCGTCGTCTCCACACCGCCTAGCCTCGTCTAGTCCAGCCCCATTTGGTCGTGCAGCCAAACACGCAGAATGCTCTGCATCTGGTCCAGCTTCGACCCGGGCGACTCCGCAGTTCCCTGAAAAAAATGGTCGCCACCAGCTACCCAGTGCAACTGTTTAGGCTCGGTCGCGGCCTCCAACACATGCTCCATCACATCTCGTGGACCGTACTCGTCCTGGTCGCCGCTGATAAAAAGTTTGGGCGCACTGCACTTGGGTAGAAAACCATAGGTGTAGTCGCGGCCATCGGCACGCACCGGCAGCCCCAGCCCTACCAGCCCCTTCACGCGTGGATCGCCACAGCAAGCGCGCAGCCCGACGTTCGAGCCAAACGAAAACCCGGCAAACAGAATCGGCAGCTTCAAGTGCGAATCCAGCCAGTCGAGCACCGCGCGCACATCGTCTCGCTCGCCCCGACCGTCGTCAAACACGCCTTCGCTCAGCCCCACGCCGCGAAAGTTGAACCGCAGCACGGGCAGACCATACGACGAGAATGCTTTCATCGCGTGATACACCACTTTGTTGTGCATCGTCCCACCGGCCGGAGGATAGGGGTGACATACAAACGCTGCATAGCGAGCATCTGCGCGACCAGTGTTCAGCACCGCCTCCAGTTTGCCCGCCGGGCCGTGCAGGTCGTCGATGCTGCGAATATGCGAGGCGCTGGTGTGGATCGGGGAAACTGTCATCGCTTCCAGTTTATCCGGTCAGGATGCCTGCTTGCGTGACGTATCCTGTTGCCATGCCGATTGATCCTATCGCCCTCACCAAGCAACTCGTCAACATCGAGTCCACCACGTATCACGAAGGCCCGGCAGGAGTATTTATGCGGGAGTTTCTGGCCGAACAGCGCTACGCCGTAGAGTGTATGGCGGTCGATCAGCCCGGCACTCCTACCCCCGGCAGCGGCAGTGGTGAGCGCTTCAACGTCTATGCCGCCATGCCCGGCATCACGCCCGACGTTGTGCTCTCGACCCACATGGACACCGTGCCGCCCTTCTTCGGCTGCACCGAGGATGACGAATTCCTGTATGGTCGCGGCACCTGCGACGCCAAGGGCATCATCGCCGCACAGATCGCCGCTGCCGATCAACTCCGCCAGGCTGGCGTCAAGGTCGGCCTGCTGTTCGTCGTCGGCGAAGAGCGTGACTCCGCTGGAGCAGCCGTTGCCAATCGTTCCCCGAAGGGCTCCCGCTTCCTCATCAATGGCGAGCCAACCGACAACCGTCTCGCCCTCGCGTCGAAGGGGGCCCTCCGCGTAGAACTCCGCGCCAAAGGCCGCATGGCGCACTCCGCCTACCCAGAACTGGGCGAGTCCGCCATCGACAAGCTTGTGGAAGCGCTGCACGATGTGCTGGCTATGCCTTTACCGGTCGAACCGGAGATCGGCCCCTCCACGCTCAACATCGGTCTGCTCTCCGGTGGCCGCGCTCCCAATGTCATCGCCGATAAAGCCGAGGCCCACCTGCTGGTCCGTCTCGTCGGCCCATCCGACGCCGTCAAACAGGCTATCGTCGCCACCGTCGGCGACCGCGCCGATGTCGACTTCAGCCTCGACCTGCCCTTCGTCCGCATGAGGAAGGTCGGCGAGCTGCCCACCATGATCGCCAAGTTCACCACCGACATCCCCTCGCTCACCGCCTGGGGCGAACCATTTCTACTCGGCCCCGGCTCCATCCACGTCGCTCACACACCCGCGGAGAAGATCGCCAAGAAAGAGTTGCTCGAGGCCGTCGACCTCTACGTCGCGTTGGCCCAGCACCTGGTCAACTCGTAATGCGGTGGTGCCGGTTGGCCGCTAGCCGGACACCACAGGGAAGGGAAGCAACTCGCGGTTATCCTCGGCCAGTACCACCACTTCATCGGGATTCGCGGGGTTATACCGCACCCGAAGCGAGGGTGAGCCTTTGGCCTTCGCCTCCGCTTCACTTCTGCCCATGGCGGTACTGTGCAGATAACCGCCGAAGTACTCGCCGTTCAGCACAAAGTGGAATCCGGCTTCAATCTGCCATGCGCTGGACAATGCGCCTTCGTCCAGGTTTACCGGTTGGATTGACCAGTGATTGATCTCGCCCGTCGCACAGGGCCATCCCTGCGCCCGGCGTACCCGCCGATCCCGGTCTCTACGCCGAAACCTTGCGCGAATCCCGCCGATGAGGAAGTTCCCGCTCATCATGCGCAACATTCTAATCCCACCGAATGACCTAGTTTTCCTACGCTCACCACGGCACTAAACTAGAGTCATGGCAGCAGAGTTTACCCACCTTCATCTTCATACCGATTACTCGCTTCTCGATGGCGCCTGCGACGTCGACAAACTCGCCACCCACCTGAGCGGGATCGGCCAGTCTGCCGCCGCCATGACCGACCATGGCAACATCTACGGCGCGGTCCACTTCTTTGAAGCCATGAAGAAGAAGAACCTCAAACCCATCTTGGGCTGCGAGCTCTACCTCTCCAAGACCGACGACCATCGGACGTACGCCGACGGCTACAACCACTTTCTGGTGCTGGCGGAAAACGAGGCTGGCTACCGCAACCTCGTACGCCTTACCAGCGAGGCCGCACTGCATGGCTTCTACCGCAAGCCCCGTGTCTCCAAGGAGTTTCTCTCCCGCCACACGGAAGGCCTCATCGGCTTCTCCGGCTGCCTCGCCGGCGAGATCAACCAGCACCTGATGGCCGGCAAGTACGAGGAAGCCAAGCAGTCTGCCGGGTACTTTCAAGACATCTTCGGCAAGGGCAACTTCTTCCTCGAAGTTCAGGATCATGGACTCGCGCCCGACAAGGCCGTCTGCGATGCGCTCTTCAAGATGGAGCGCGACCTCGACATCCCTATCATCGCCACCAACGACAGCCACTATGTCGCCGCCGACGACTCCCGCGCCCACGAGATCCTGCTCTGCGTCCAGACCGCCGGCAGCATGAACGACCCCAACCGCTTCAAGTTCGACACCCAGGAGTTCTACATCAAGTCTGCCGAGGAGATGCACCGCACCTTCTCGCAGAACCCTGAAGTCTGCACTCGCACCATGCAGTTCGTTGATCGTTGCAACCTGAAGCTATCCAAGGTCGACAATCCGTTTCCCGACTTCGCCGTCCCCGAGGGCGAGACACTCTATTCCTACTTTGAGAAGGTCTGTCGCGACGGCCTGCAAAAACGGCTCGATACCACGGTCGCACATCTGCGCTCCCGCGGCCTGCTGCGCAAGACCATCCCTGACTACCACGCCCGTCTCGAGCGCGAGATCGGCATCATCAAGGACATGAAGTTCCCCGGCTACTTCATGATCGTCTGGGACTTCATCCGCTTCGCCCGCGAAAAAGGCATCCCCGTAGGCCCCGGTCGTGGTTCCGCCGCTGGCTCGCTGGTCGCCTACTGTATGGAGATCACCGACGTCGATCCCCTCCAGAATGAGCTGCTCTTCGAGCGCTTCCTCAACCCCGAACGCATTTCCATGCCCGATATCGATATCGACTTCTGCATGAACCGTCGCATAGAGGTCATCGAGTACGTCAGGGGCAAATACGGCAACGATCAGGTCGCGCAGATCATCACGTTCAATACCATGGCCGCCAAGGCCGCCATCAAGGATGTAGGCCGGGCCCTCGACATGCCGTACGGCGAGGTCGACCGCATCGCCAAGATGATTCCGCCTACCATCGGCATCACCATCGACAAAGCCCTGCAGGACAAAGGTCCGCTCAGCCAGGCCTACGACTCCGACCCCAAAATCAAGGAACTCATCGACGCCGCACTCCGCCTCGAAGGTCTCATCCGCGGAGCCGGGGTGCATGCCGCCGGTGTCGTCATCGCTCCCAAGCCACTCACCGAACTCGTCCCCGTCACCCGCACCAAGGACGATGCCATCGTCACCTCCTACGACATGGGCGCCATCGAAAAAATGGGCCTGCTCAAGATGGACTTCCTCGGTCTAACGACCCTCACCGTCATCCACGACTGCATCGAACTCATCGAAAAGACCAAGGTCATTAAGCTCAACATGGCTACCATCCCGCTCGACGACGAGAAGACCTATGAGCAGGTCTTCCACCGGGCGCTCACCTCCGGCGTCTTCCAGTTCGAATCCAACGGCATGCGCGATGTGCTCCGTCGTTACAAGCCCAACACCGTCGAAGACCTCACTGCCCTTAACGCTCTGTACCGTCCCGGCCCCATCCAGGGCGGCATGATCGACGAGTTCATCGAGCGCAAATGGGGTCGCCGTGCGGTCGAATACGAACTCCCGGAGCTCGAGCCTATCCTCTCGGAGACCCTTGGCGTCATGCTCTATCAAGAGCAGGTCATGCAGATCTCCAACCGGCTGGCTGGCTTCTCCCTCAGCCAAGCCGACATGCTGCGTCGCGCCATGGGTAAAAAAGACGCTGCTGAGATGGCCAAGCAGAAGATCAAGTTCATGGAGGGCGCTGCCGAAAACAAGCACCCCAAGGCCGTCGCCGGCAACATCTTCGACCTGATGGCCAAGTTCGCCGAGTACGGCTTCAACAAATCGCACTCCGCCGCCTACGCCCTGCTCGCCTACCATACCGCCTACCTCAAGACCCACTACCCCGTCGAATTCATGGCCGCTCTGCTCACCAGCGAAACCTCCAAGCCCGAAAACGTCGTTAAGTACATCTCCGAGTGCCGCGAGATGAACATCCCTGTCGTCCCACCCGATGTCCAGTTCTCCAACGAAAAATTCACCCCTATCCAGACCGAGAACGGTGAGGCCATTGGCTTCGGCCTCGCTGCCATCAAAAACGTCGGCCTCAACGCCATCGACTCCATCATCGCGGCCCGCAAGAACCTAAAGAAGGAGGGCAGACAGGGCTTCGCCTCGCTGTGGGAGTTCTGCGAGAAGGTCGACCTCCGCCTGCTCAACAAGCGCGTACTGGAGTCGCTGATCAAGGCCGGTGCCATGGACGCCTTCGGCAGCCGCGCCCAGATGGCCGCTGCCCTGGACAAAGCCATGGAGCGCGCCCAGAAAGCCCAGAAGGATGCCGCCGCCGGACAGCATGGTCTCTTTGGCATCTTCGACGACGGTCCCGCCACATCCAGCAACTCCAACGAAGACGCGCTGCCCCAGGTACCGGAGTGGGACGAGCACACCCGCCTCCAGAATGAGAAAGAGGTTCTCGGCTTCTTCGTCTCCGGACACCCCATGGACAAGTACCGTGAGAAGCTTCGCAACATGAAGGTCGTTGACACTGCGACCGCCTGCGAGATGAAGCCCGAGCCCCAGACCTTCCGCCGCGGCCGCAGCGAAGAACCCACCAACGAGATCCAGATCGCAGGCGTCATCACTGGGCTCAAAGTCGCCAAATCCAAACGCTCCGGCGAGTTCTACGCCCAGGCCACGCTCGAAGATACCGTCGGCAAAATTGAGCTCATCGCCTTCCCCCAGGCCTACGAAAAGCTGGCCGAGAAGCTCAAGATCGACGTCCCCGTGCTGGTGCGTGGAGCACTGCGCGGCGAAGAAGACTCCGCCCCAAAGCTGGCCGTCTCCAGCATTCAGGCGCTGGAAGACGTCAAGCTCAAGCTGCCGGACTCGCTCCGCATCAAGGTACCGCTGCACAATCCCGACAGTGCACTGCTCGAAAAACTGCAGACCATCCTGCTGAGCGCTCCCGGCAAAGGTCGCCTGCTGCTCGATCTCGAAGAGCCCGGCGAGTTTTGTGCCGTCCTCGAGCCTCATAACCTCCTGGTCGCTGCAGACCGCCTATTTATTGATCAGATCGAAGAACTCGTGGGGCGCGGCGGAGTTCGCGTCATCGACTAAACCAGACTGCGGAACCGTCTTCGCATACAATCGAAACTGCATCACCGAACTACTTTTCTAAACCATGGCCGAACTAGAACCCAGCAGAGCAGCGCACGCACCGTCCTCAGCAACACCAGTTCCAGAGGCATGGGTCAGGACGGAGTTAGCCCGTCACCCGCAGCGTCCTTATCCTATGGATTTCATCGAAGCACTGTTCACGGACTTCAGCGAGATTCATGGCGACCGCGCCTTTGGCGATGATCCCGCGATGGCCTGCGGCATGGCTCGCTTCCATGGCCAGCCAGTCATGGTCATCGGCAACCTCAAAGGTCGCACCCTCAAGGAGCGGGTCACCCGCAAGTTCGGCAGCCCCGAGCCCGAGGGCTACCGCAAAGCGCTGCGCGCCATGAAGATCGCAGAGAAGTTTGGCCACCCCATCTTCACCTTCCTCGATCTCGCCGGAGCCTATCCCGGCATCGGAGCCGAAGAACGTGGCCAGGGAGAAGCCATCGCCCGCAACCTGCTGGAGATGTCCCGTCTCCGTGTTCCCACCATCGCCACCATCACCGGCGAAGGCGGTTCCGGCGGAGCACTGGCACTGGCTGTGGCAGACCGCGTCCTCATGCTCGAGAACGCCATCTACTCCGTCATCTCCCCCGAGGGCTGTGCCTCCATCATGTGGAAGGATGCCAGCAAAAAACAACAAGCCGCCGCTGCTCTCAAATACACCGCCATAGACGTCAAACGCTTAGGTTGTGTCGACGAAGTTCTTTCTGAACCACAGGGGGGAACCCAGAACGACCCAGAGGCAGCCATGGCGCTCGTGGACGAGCGGTTGCAGCATCATCTTCGCGAACTCAGTGCGCTACCCCTCGACGACATGCTGGAACGACGCTACCTCAAGTTCCGCAACATCGCGCAGTTCTACACCGCCGTATAGTTCTTCCTCAACGCACCGGATCAGCATCGTCCGGATCACCGCTCGATGGACCTCAGCGCACTCAAGTCCATCATGGAGTCACCCCGTTGCCGTCGTTCCAATCGACACCGACAGCCCGCCTCGACGGTACTATGCGGTTAGCCCTCTTCGGTGCCTCGCTCGCATGGTTTGCCGCCTCTCAATCGATCGCAGGCAGCGCCTCTCGCGGACTTGCCCGTCGCTTCGCACTCGCCGACGAGCAGACCCTGATCACCACCCTCCTGATGCTGTTTCTGCTCGCCGTAGGCTTCTCTGTCTTGCAGAGCATCTCCGGCCAGCGCAGCACCCTGCGTGACGTGCTGGGGCTACCCAAACGTGCCACCGCCGCCGCCGAGTGGGCCACTGGCGCGGCCATCGGCTGGGGCATCCTGCTGCTCGCTGTGCTGCCCATGGCCATCGCCGGCACCCTCCGTCCTGGCTTCTGGACTGAGCCACGCGCCTTCTGGCTGCTCGCCATCAACCTGCTCACCCTGGCCGTCGCCGCGCTGGTGGAAGAGGTCGCCTTCCGCGGCTACGCCTACCGCCGTCTGATCGAGGTCATCGGCCCCACGAAGGCCACCATCAGCCTGGCCATCCTCTTCGGCCTGCTGCACGCGCTCAACCCCCAGGCCACCTGGAGCAGCGTCCTCATCACCATGCTGGCCGGAATCCTGCTCTCTCTAGGCTGGCTCCGGACCCATGCGCTCTGGCTCTCCTGGGGACTGCACTTTGCCTGGAACGCCAGCATGGGCATTCTCTTCGGCCTGCCTGTCAGTGGCATCGATCGCTTCGCTAGTGTGATCCAAACCCGCGCCATCGGCCGCCACTGGCTCACCGGCGGGGTCTACGGTCCGGAAGGCGCACCCCTCACCGCCATCGCCATCCTGATCGGAATCGCACTACTTGTCCGCCTCACCCGCGACTACGCCTGGGACTACACGCGCGCTCCTATCATCGCCGCGGGATACCCCGTAGACGTCGCACCACCTGCAGCCCACACCGCCATGGAAGCCAGCGAGCAACAGGCCCAGGCAAGCCGACCACCCACGCTCGTCCAGATCCTTCCCGTTACCCCGCAAACTCGTTCCGTCGCCCCACCGCCACCCATCCCCGACACCCACTCCGACTAGTCAAGGCGCAATCCGCAGCAGCACCGACAACAGGATCAACGCACGGCAACCTCAACCGCTAGCGGATCAACAATTTCCCCGCCCCCCTTGTAAAAACACAGCAAAAGGCGCACTCTCTCACTATCTGAGGTGCCTTATGCTCACCAGCACATCCAGATGGGTGCTCGCTACCATCCTCCTTGCCCTCGCGCCCGCCGCTGCCCAGGCTCAGGTCTTCGTCGTCGGCGAGAAGACAGCTACTGCCGACATCAAAACCGACTTCACCCCGACCAAGGTCCCGCTGCCAGACGAGGGGCTCAGCGAACGCGGTCGCCGCGAACTCGTCCGCAATCTGGAAGCTGAGCAAGGCTTCGCCCATCGCGCTCTGCCGCTCGGGGCCGGACTCACCCTGCACGCCAACGGCAATCTCTACCCCGGGCCCGACAAATATAAGGAGATGATCTACAAAAAGGGTCAGGCCGCTGCCCCCGGTGACCGCGTCATGATCACCTCGATGCAATTCAAAGGTGATGCGATCATCTTCGACCTCAACGGCGGCCCTTACGCCAAGCATCGCTACCTCAGCCACATCCAACTCAACGACAACAACGTCGTCGCCGATCCGGGTGAGACACCCACCGGTGCCCGCATCACCCTTGTCTTCGAGGGCGGTATCCCGGAGATGTCCGCCCCGGAGATTAAATCCCTGCTCGAGCCACTCATCGACTTTGGCGTCAGAACGACCGACGAAGCCTACGCCGACACCCTGCCCGCGCCACTCAAAGATGCCATTGCCGCCCACGAGATTCTCGTCGGCATGAATCGCCGTATGGTCCTCGCCGCACTGGGCCCTCCTGACAGCAAAGTCCGCGAGCAACCCAGCGGCAGCAGCACCGGCAGTCACTACGAAGAGTGGATCTACGGCCACGTCCCCAAGACCGTCAAGTTTGTCCGCTTCGTCGACGACCGCGTCACCCTGATCAAGATCGCAGCCATGGACAAGCCCATGGAGATTCACGATAAGGACGAGATGGCCGGCTACTCCATCGCCCCCCTCACGCG
>VFSW01002263.1_pt1 | contig 29141 bp, 24 predicted proteins | sample 5358111 | NCBI WGS metagenome assembly VFSW01 (sample SAMN11554181, study PRJNA540505) | mine drainage metagenome | isolation source: sediment from site ElyBrook_90M | place: USA: Ely Copper Mine, Vershire, VT | collected 2017 | reverse complement strand
CGGCGTCATACGCTTTGGTCGCCACGAGCACCCAGTCCACCGGCGCGGCGCTTTCAGGAACCGCCAGGTTGTGCGCTTTGACCCGGACCGATCCCGAAGGCATGGTGACCGTCAACAGCGGCAGAGGACGCCGCGTGCAAAGTGTGATCTCGTGTCCGCCGGCCATCTCCAGCAGGCCGGCGATCGCTCCGCCGATTGCTCCCACGCCTACAACCGCAATGCGCGCCATTTGCACCTCCCGCCCTTTTACAGTAATTCGCTGAACGGTTTTCCCGCCCGAAGCTTTACTTCCAAACATGCGGCAGAGCCCCGGCCGGCGTATGCTGCGTGATCTCTGCGTACGCGATGGAGAAGTCGGTGGCCAGATCCGACGGCGCCCAGTCATGATCCCGTTCGGGTAGCTTTGTGTCCATCTTTGCCAGGGGCACGCCTGCCTGTACCTGACGTTGGACGGCGGCAACCAGATCGATGAGGAAGTTCTTCTGTCCGGCAAGAATCTCCGGACCACCCGGATCTCCGTGGCCGGGCAGAACGATGCGAGGGTCGAGCCCTTCTGCCTTCGTCAAAACCAAGGGCCAGTTGCCGAGGTTGGCGTCCCACAGCTTGTTGTGCGGAGCCACCGGGGTCGCCTGCGAAGGCGTCGCGTTGATGGCCGCATCGCCCGTACACAGGATGCGCTCCTTCGGCAGCCAGACGAAGCCGTCGCCGCGCGTGTGGGCCCAGCCCAGAAAGTAGAAACGCACTTCCCGCGTGCTGTCCCTGAGGACGAAGGGACTTTTGCGGAAGGTCAGCTCGGGACGAGGCGCGTCGTCCAGATGCAGGGAGGCGACGTCCGGGCGCTCGGCCGCCGTGGCACGCCAGCGCGCCGGCTCGTAGCGATCCATCTCCTCCACCACACCCTGGTACGCGAATGTGGTCGCGCCGGCTTCGGTCCAGACAATGTTGCCGTAGGAATGATCCCGGTGCGCATGGGTATCGAAGACAAACAACACGGGCTTGGGAGAAAGCCGATGCACGGCGGTTACGAGTTCGCGGGCACGGCCTGGATAATTGGCATCGACCACGATGAGGTAGCCCTTCATTTCGATGACGATGTTGTTGCAGTAACCGTGGCCGCCGCCGGGGACGAACCAAACGCCGTCGGCGATCTTGCGGATAGCAAGCCCCTGGGCGGCGGCGATTCGCGGGCACGCTATGCAGATCGTCAGCAGGGTGGCCACCGCCGGGAGCAGCATGGGTCGGATCGAGGATGGAAGGAACTTCGCGAGCGAGAACAGGCTGAACCGGAAGCGCGCGTGGCGGCGTGGGCTGCACGTCATGGACGCCACTGTAGGGGCAGGACCGGCTGGCGTCAAACGTCACGGCGGTTCTGACCGGCGCCCCGGCCTGAGGAAAAACGGTACCGAAGAAACCTGGTAGACTGCGACAAATAACTCCGCTAATTACCTCCGGAGAAATTGTGCGTGGGAGGGTGGAGAAGCGGCGCGGGTCCGATGATAGACTCGATGAGTGGGGCAAACATTAGGCGAAAGTCCCAGACGAAAAACCGGGGCTCTGAGGCACGCAAAAAGGCCCGGAATGGAGCAGCAACGTGGCAGATGATCGTGAACGGCAGCGCGCGGTAGACCTGGCGCTCTCGCAGATTGAAAAGCAGTTTGGCAAGGGGTCCATCATGCGCCTCGGCAGCAAAGAGGCCATCGTCCCCATCTCCGTCATCTCAACCGGTTCGATCTCCTTCGACGCAGCTTTGGGCGTTGGCGGCGTGCCCCGCGGGCGGGTCATTGAGATCTTCGGTCCTGAGTCGTCGGGCAAAACCACGATCACCCTGCAGATCATCGCCGAGGCGCAGAAGGCGGGCGGCCTGGCGGCCTTTGTGGACGCCGAACACGCGCTCGATCCGGCCTACGCCAAGAAACTGGGCGTGGACATCGACAACCTGCTCATCTCGCAACCGGACTACGGCGAGCAGGCGCTGGAGATCACTGAGGCGCTGGTGCGGTCGGGAGCGATCGACGTGCTGGTGGTCGACTCGGTGGCGGCGCTGGTTCCCAAAGCGGAACTGGATGGGGAGATGGGCGACTCGCACATGGGCCTGCAGGCACGGCTGATGTCGCAGGCACTGCGCAAGCTGACAGGGACGGTGTCGAAGTCGCGGACCAGCCTCATCTTTATTAACCAGATCCGCGAGAAGATCGGCGTGATGTTCGGCAACCCGGAGACGACGACGGGCGGCCGCGCGCTGAAGTTCTACTCCTCAGTCCGCATCGATATTCGGCGCATCGCGGCCGTGAAGGAAGGCGATACCGTGGTCGGGTCGCGGACCAAGGTAAAGATCGTGAAGAATAAGGTGGCGGCGCCCTTCCGCGAGGCCGAGTTCGACATTCTCTACGGCGAGGGCATCTCGCGCGAGGGAGATGTGCTGGACCTGGCAGTGGCGAACAACATCGTGGAGAAGAGCGGGGCGTGGTTCAGCTACTCCGGCGAGCGAATCGGACAGGGACGCGAGAATGTGCGCGGGTTCCTGAAGGAGAACCGCGACACCTTCGCGAGGATCGACACCGAACTGCGGAAGAAGCTGGGCATCGGGGCGAAGGCAGCCGCGGCCGAGCCGGAGGTGCCGCCGGTTCCACCGAACGGAGCGGTCCACGCCCAGGAAGCTGTACGCGGGAAAGCGGCGACTCGCCAGTAGCATTCCTGAGCCGAGTTGAAGGCAAAGGCCCCTCTGCGGAGGGGCTTTTGCTTGTCTGCGAACTATGCGGCGGTCGGCACAACTTCCATCTCGTCGGCCGAAGGACCGTAGGCGCCAGGGATGGCGATCCCGAGCATGCGCAGATAGACGCCAAGTTGGGCCCGGTGATGCACCATGTGGCGGAAGGTCCACTTGTCGATCGCGTCCTGGCGGGGCTCGTCGATGACGGCTTGTCCGGCCCACTCCATTTTCCAGCGCTCCGCCAGTTTGCCGTCATTGAGTGCGGCGATTGCCGCGCGGGCTGCGGGCAGACTGGTGTCGAAGCGGGCCAGGATTTCGAGGTGGGTCTTTCCTTCCCAGCCATGCATGGAATTCTGTGCGTCCGCTTCGGTGATGCGCAGGGGATTCTGCTCGATGGTGGCGACACACCATTCCGGAAACTCAGCCAGATGCCAGGCGAGGCGGCCGAGTTCCATGGACTTCGGGTGCGGTCTCCAGGCCATTCTGTCGTCGGGAACCAGGGACAGGAGCCTGCGGGTCATGGCGAATTCGTCGTCGAACTCAGACAGCATTTTTTCGGCAACGGTCATAGGTCGTACCTCCGTTTGGGGCGGAGTATACGCCTGCGGAAGGGAGGAAATGCCCACCTCTTCCCCACTTTCACAACGTGAATATCGAGACAGACTTCCTCGGGTATAAAGGCGGCCCTGCCACGAGGCGCGCCCTTACCTCCTCCGCCCGAGGCTGAGCGTGAAGCGCGCGCCGGTGCGGAAGCTCATCGGCTGGGAAGGATACCCGATGGGGCCGATGTGCTGGTTGCTGGTGAGGTTGTCAAGCTGGGTGTAGAGGGCCATCCAGGTTTTGTATTGATAAGTCGCGCCTAAGTCGACTTTGGTGTAGGCGTAGTCGAGATTGCGATTCGGCAGCAGCAGCGTGTTGCCAAAGTTCACGTCGTTGCCGCCAAGGTAAGTGGAGTCGTCGCTGCGGCTCGCGTAGGCGGCCTGAACAACGCCGGACCACTTACCACCGGTATAGATGACGCTGGCGAATCCGGTGTGCGGGGGCCGGCGGAAGGGCCGCGCTCCAACCAGCGGCGCATAGTTGCCGATGGGAATGCCGGGGTAATTGGGATTGGTGCAGGGGCCGGGCGTTCCGGTGGAGCTGCATTCGAGGTTGTCGGATGAGAACGAGTGCTGAACGACAGCGTCGAGGTATGTATAGCCGGCACGGAAGAAGGTGTTCTTCCCCATGCCGTACTCGAACTCGGATTCGATGCCCTGGGCGCGATACGACATGGAGTTCAGGTCGAGCGAATAGGCAAAATTATTGCTGAGAAAGCTCTCCAGTTGCTGTTGTTGGCTCGGGCTGAGATTGGGCAGGAGCTGGGGTACGGCGGAGGCGGGCACAGCCTCGATCTGATTGCCGAATTCGTTGTGGAAATATGTAACACGCGCGGTGACTTTTTCGCTGAAGAGGCTCTGTTCGATGCCGCCGTCATAGGAGCGGGACAGTTCGGCGCCGATGGGTGCGATGCCATATTGGGCGATGGTCGACTGTCCGCCATTGGTCTGGAGAAAGGCGTAGAGCGAACCGAACTGCTGGTCGAGGGTCGGCTCCTGGTAGCCCTTCGCGAAGTTCGCGTTGAGGCGTGTTCCGTGCAGGACGCCCTGGCCTGGGCGGACGACGTACCAGGAGGCGCCGCCGCGAGGGGTTCCCACCAGACCGAAGAGCTGGTTCTTCTCTACACCTCCGGCAGCGGTGTAGAAGAAGCGGTTCTTGAACTGGCCGCCGAGCTGCGCCTGGTAGTCATAGTTCGTACGCTCGACATTTTCTCCGAAGAGATAGACAGGCTCGCCTTCCATGCCGCGTTCGTCCTCATAACGAAAGCCGGCGATGACGCCAAGGTGCGGACCATGCTGGTAGTTGGTGTCGGCGTAGAGGTTGTCACGGTTCGAAGCAAGGTAGACCCGGTAGGGATAAACGGAGCCGAAGACAGGGCCGTAGTTCAGCAGCGCCTGGCCGCTGCTGGAGTAACCGTTGGCGCCGACCACGGTGACATTGTTGCCGTAGTAATTCCCTGCCCCGGCATCGCTGGTGTTGAGCAGATTGCCGGCCGGGTACCACTCGCCGGATTCTTCGCGCTTGCGAACCAGGCCATAGCGCACCGTCGCGTGCCAGTTGTCGCGAATGGTGTGGTCGATGGCGCCGGTGCCATAGATATCCTGGTCGCTTTGTTTGCCGTCGTTGGCGAGGCCGTAGAACGAGTAGCCGCCGTTGCCGCCGGGCAGTCCGGTTGCGGAGTTGCCGCCATGCGCGGTGATGCGAACCTGCGTCTTTGCCGACAGGCTATAGCCCAGGTTCGATACCGCGGTGTTGTTGTGGTACTGGTCGTTGGGAATGGAGTTCTGCGTGTAAAGGCTCGACGCGCCGAAGTAGTAGTCGAGCTTGCGCATCATGCCCGCGAGCTGCGCCTGGTTGCGATAGGTGCCGAAGCTGCCGGCATCGCCCTCGTAGAGCAGCGAGGGAAACGATGTGCTGCCACGCGGGGTGGTGAGCGCGATAACGCCGGCAGCTGCATCCGATCCGTAGAGAACGGTGTTGGGACCGCGATAGACCTCCACGTCCTGAATACCGGTGCTGGCCACAGTACCGAAGTCGAAGCGTCCGCCGATGTCCTCGACCGGCACGCCGTCGATGACGACGCGATTGGCCGTCGAGCTGCCGCCGCGGATGAACACCGAAGTGACGCCGCCGCGCTGGCCCTGCTGGACTACGTTGAGTCCGGGTACCTGACGGAGCGGGTCGACAGTGCCGGCGCGGTTCATGAACTGCTCGGCGCTGAGGCCGGTGACCGAGGCGCTCACCTGGGCCTGGGGTTGCGGCGTTCCGGTGGCGGTGACGACAACGGATTGGCGCACCGATTCGGGCTCGAGGATGACGTCCTGCTCGACGTTGTCGAAGCGCCCTCCGTAGAAGCTCTGCGTCTGCAGCTGGCGAAAGGAGATGCCGGAGGCAAGGACGTAGAAGCGTCCCGACGAGGGGCTGACGATGACATAGCCTCCGTCAGAGCCGGTGCGCGCAGTCAGCAGCACCTGGCCGTTCTGTACCAGAGCCACGGTCGCGCTGGCGATGGGATAGCCGAGGGGATCGGTGACTGTGCCGTGGACGCTGACGGCGTGCAAAGCGGCGGAGGGTGCGAGGAGCAGCGCGGAAAGGAAAGCGGCGGATCGAACGATAGCGCGGAAACGGCCCATGGGCCGCAAAAGGAGTGTCATGGTGTCCTCCGTTCCCCTCGGAACGCGGTCGTGGAGCTTGTCGTGACGAATACAAGCCGGCAAACAGGACCGGTCTCCTGACTTGCGCGCCGCTCCCGGGCTCGACGCCCGAAGATCGAAGCCGGCCGCCTTCCCGAAGCATCCGCTTCAGTGGCATCTCGGCCTGGCTTTTTTCTGCATCACGAATGACCAGACGCAGAAACACGCGCTTACAGTTGCGGGGCAGTGGCGGATTTTCACCGCCTTCCCGAGCATCCCATTGCACTGGTGCACAGCCATTGCGAACACGCTGAACGGGACGATTCCCGCTGCGCCCTCGCGGCAGTCCGGATTCCTCGTTATAAATCCTCCGGTGCGGCAAGTCAAAGACAGGGATAAAGTTTGTGGCGGCACGATGGCGGGTGCCGTAGCGCCTGTGACCGCAGAATCCGGTCGGCGGCACAAGCATTCAAAGCGTAAAGAAAATCGGATTGATTGCAATCGGCGGGAGATATACTCGCTGCACACTAATCCAGTGAGCGTTGCTTTTTCTGCTCAAGGCTCGATGGAAACACAGTCCACGGCCGGCGGAATCAGGCCCAGAGTGCTTATCGCCGATGACGAACGCATCATCGCCGATACGCTGGGCATGATTCTCAACCAGAACGGCTTTGAAGCTGCCACGGTGTACGGCGGTCAAAAGGCGGTCGAGACTGCGCGTGCATTCCACCCCGATGTCTTCCTCGCCGACGTCGTGATGCCCGGGATGAGCGGCATCGAGGCGGCTATTCAGATTTCCGCGATGATTCCTGGCTGCCATGTGCTGTTGCTGTCCGGCCAGGCCGCGACCGCCGATCTTTTACGGGACGCGCGGATTCGCGGGCACGAATTTGAGATTCTTCTCAAACCGGTGCACCCCAATCAGCTTCTGGACCGGCTGCGGCTGCCGTCGTAGGAGCCTGTTCTCAGGAATCGAATGCGTTGTTGCGGTGAGTTGCTCGCGGCTACGCGGATTCTTCGATCGCAGCCCATAGTTCACGGAGGCCTGCGCCGGTCTTCGCCGAACACAGCAGCAGCCTCTCGGCACCGAATGCCTCGCGCAGCGCGGCCAGGGCTTTGGTTCTGCCGTTGCCGGAGAGCCGATCCGCCTTGGTGCCCACCACCAGGTAATTGCGGCGGGCGCTCTGCAGGAATTCGAACAGCTGCGCATCGCTGGCTTTGGGCGGGATGGTGCTGTCCACCAGGCATACGCACAATGCGAGAGGCCCGCGATCGCGCAGATAAGGCTCGATGAATTTCGGCCACTCGGCGGAAATGGACTTCGAGATTTTCGCGTAGCCGTAACCAGGCAGATCCACAAACACCAGGCGCGGATGCTGTCCCGGCTTCTCGCGCCACGGCGCGGCGGCCAGCGCGAAGAAATTGATGGCACGCGTGCGGCCGGGCGTTGAGGAGACATGCGCCTGCTTTTCTCCGAGGAGCGCGTTAATCAGGCTCGATTTGCCGACGTTGGAGCGGCCGAGGAAGGCGATCTCCGGCGACCCGGGTACAGGAAAATGCGCTTCGTCGGTCGCAGAGAGCACGAATTTGGGATACAACGTTTTCATCGGTTCAGGGCCCAGTCTAACGGACCGCTCGCAAAGACACACCTGGTTTGAAAGAGATTGTCGATGAAGCGCTCGCTCGTTTGTCTCATGTTATCTGCCGTGGCCCTGACCTGGTTTGGCCTGCCGCTCCGTGCGCAGTCCTCTGAAGACGCCATTCGCCAGGTGCTCGCGGATCAGCAGGCTGCCTGGAACCGGGGCGACATTGTCACGTTTATGCGCGGATATGACGACTCCCCGCAAACCACGTTCATCGGAAAATCAATCGAGCACGGGTACCAGAGGATCCTGGCACGCTACCGGCGGAACTACGCCTCGCGCGAGGCGATGGGGCAACTTGTGTTCAGCGATCTCGACGTGCGGATGCTCGGACCGGAGCACGCAGTGGTGACGGGACACTTTCACCTGACACGCACGCAAGCCGGCGGGGGCGACGCGGCCGGCGCGTTCTCGCTGGTCTTCGAAAAGAAGGCAGCCGACTGGAAGATCATTCTGGATCACACGAGTTCCTGAGCGAGTTCGTGAGACTCGCTCCTTGCAGGCGCGCATAATTCGAGGCCCTGGGTATGACCTGAAGGTGGGATTACGCCTGACAGTTCAGTAACCAATCCATTATCAAATTCGCTTCCAAATTAGTTCTAGATGAGTTACTGCGGTTTGCCGCAGGATGACGATTCCGGGTAAATTTGTGCGGAAAGTACTTGACGTTGCTGCAAGCGCATGTAGGATGTGGCCAGTAATCAACTTGACTCCTATTGTCGGGCCTATGGTATTACGGACGTAACCATGGACCCGGGCGGCCTCACCAGCCGCCAACAGTGATCCTCCGCGCGATCGAGGGTCGCTGCCGTGTACGTGGCTCGGCGCGAGGTGTCAGTCCCTGGACCCTGGGTAAGGGCGATTTTCAAACGTCAGGTATCGCGCGACCATGCACACCCCCTGCAAGTTTTCGCTCGTCTTGTCCTCCCTCTTTCTGTTTGCAGCCACAGCGTTTGCCAACCCCACGGTCAATAGTCCGGCCAGCGGTTCGGTTCTCACGACGCCCTTCAACCTTGCGGCCAGCACCTCTTCCTGCTCATCGCAGCCGATCAGCGCGATGGGATATTCGCTCGACAACAGCCCGAACACGACCATCGTCTACAGCACGGCGATCAATGCGAGTGTGAGCGCGTCCACCGGTGCGCATACGCTGCACGTCAAGTCGTGGGGCAACCATGGCGCCTCGTGCGTGACCGACGTGGCGATCACGGTAAGCGGCGCAGGCCCCACTCCTGCGGCTTCAGCGGAGGTGGCGGTCGGCAACCCATCCAGCGGCGCCAGCGTGTACTCGCCCTTCATGGTCTCCGCGAGCGCACCGACCTGTGGGGGGCATTCGACGGCAGCCATGGGATACTCTTTCGATAACAGTTCCAGCACAACTATCGTTTATTCCACCTCTATTAACACTGCGGTGAATAGCGCTAACGGCGCGCACATCCTGCACGTGAAGGCGTGGGGCAATGGGGGCGGGTCGTGCGTGACCGATGTCGCGATCAACGTGACCGCACCGGCGAATGCGGCCGTGGTTCCCGCAACGGCGATCAGCGTGGCGAACATCGACGACCTGTTTGTCTGGCAGGCTACCAACGACAGTGCTGCGGGCGGCAGCTCAACCGGCGCGACCGGGCTGGTGGGATCGCCATCGCGCAGCGGCTCGGCACGGGAGTTCGTGGCCAGCTTCACCAATAACGGCGACGAGCGCTTCTATGCGTCGTTCGGCGACGATACGGTTTCGACGAACTTTCTCTACGACACATGGATCTACGTTCAGAGCCCGTCCAGTGGACTCGCGAACATCGAGATGGATCTGAACCAGACGATGCCGAACGGACAAACGGCGATTTTCGGATTCCAGTGCGACGGCTGGAATAACACCTGGGATTACACCAGGAACGCCGGGACGCCACAGAATCCGGCGGACACCTGGGTGAAGTCGAATCAGTACTGCAATCCTCGCCAGTGGAGTACGAACACCTGGCATCATGTGCAGATCAGCTACTCGCGCGACAGCTCGGGCAACATCAATTACAAAACGGTGTGGCTCGACGATGTTCCTCAGAACATCAACGTGACCGTGAATTCCGCCTTTGCTCTGGGATGGGCGCCCTCTCTGCTGACCAATTTCCAGGTCGACGGTTACGGCAACGGTCAGGCGATCGTGTTCATAGATAACCTGACGTTGTATCGCTGGTAGGATCAGGAACCGGACGCTTTGCCGCGCAACCGGTCCCATGCCCTCCGATCAGGAACTCTTCGACGAGCTGTCGTTCTACACGCTGGCGCACGGCGATCCTGCTTTCATCCACGAGAACAGCGCCGATGCTTTTCGGGCGCAGCACGTGGACGAGTCGACAAAGCCCATGGCTGTGGTGTTCGCGGTGATGGGTTTGTATCTGTATCTGGAAAAGAACTTCACAGGACGGCAGGTGCAGCTGGCACACATGCGCATGGCGCGCGGGCGCAAACCGTGGCCGCGTCTGCCCAGGCCAACGCGGCAGGCGAGCCTCACGGTCGCGGATGTTGTCGCCGCGGAGCCGGGCCCCGCGCGCGATGCCATGATTCGCCAGTGGTGCGCTGCGGTGTGGGAGATCTGGCGCGAGAGCCGGCCGCAAATCGTGGCGCTGGCGAAAGCGGAGCTGGACGTGGATTGAAGCCCTGCGCCGGCTTGACATCCTGCCGCGGCGGCCTGAGTCTCGCTCCAGAGGCAATGAGATGACGGCGCAATTTCAAGCGAGCCCGACGAATCTCTTTCTTGTATTTTCCAGAGACAAGCTGATCCGGCAATACTGGGCGCGGCTGCGCAAGTGCGTCGAGCCGCTCACGGACGAGCAGATCTGGTGGCGCCCTAATCCGTCGAGTAACTCGATCGGAAATCTTATCCTTCACCTCAACGGCAATGTGCGGCAGTGGCTGGTCGATTCGTTCAACCAGAAGGAGGACAAACGCGATCGGCCAGCCGAATTTGCGGCTGCGGGGAATATCTCCGGTGCGGCGCTATTGGAGAAACTCGGCGCGACGATGGTGGAGGCTTCTGCGGTTCTGGACCGGCTCACGGAATCCGATCTTATCGCGCCCTACGAGATTCAGGGATATCACGTACACGGCCTGGACGCCGTGTATCAGGTGGTGGAGCACTTCGGGCTGCACTACGGACAGATTGCTTACATTACCAAGATGCTGACCGACACTGATTTGGGCTTCTACAAGGAGCTGAGCAAGAGCGGGCGCGCGTCCTGAACCGGATCGTGGCAGACTACTGCTCCGGCGCCGCCGCGTGCGACGCGCTGGTTTGCGATCGAACACGAAGCGCGTTGCTGGCGTTCATTTCCCGCTGCGCATCGGCGGGCCGCGGAGCAGCTCTGTAGGCCAACGCCAGTTCCTGGTGGAATTCTCATTGTCGGGCGCGCGGTTCACCGCGGTTTCGAGGTTGGCGATGCGACCGAAGCTATACCTGGCGACGCACTTGTCAAGGCTCCTGCCTGCGTTGTGAGCGTACTTCACATTATGTGCGCTACGGTACGAAGTCCATATGCCTTCGTGAAAGGACAGGTCGCGGTGGTATGCTTCGTTGTTCCCGACAGGCACCTCGTTCGCTATCGTGGTTTGGAGCAAATCGGGCGCATGTTGCTGCAGAGGGGATCCCAGGAATTGCCACACGACTGGAATGGCATCCGACACATCGACCTGGCCGAGCTACAGCTCGCGACCAGTGAGACCGCCCGCATCATCAATCGCGAAATCGTTCTGGAACTGATTCGCGCGAGTCAACCCATCTCGCGGGCAGACCTGGCGCGGCGCTCCGGGCTGGGCAGGAGCACGATCTCGCAGATCGTGGAACAGCTGATCGAGGAGAACTGGGTCCGCGAAGGGGCGGTAGGCTCGCTGCCCCGTGGCCGGAAGCCAACTCTGGTGGGCCTGAACGGGGATCTGGTGGCGATCGCGGTGGATATTCATCCGCGCCAGGCCAGCGTTGCGCTCGTCGCTCTGAACGGGCGTCTGCTCGACCGCTGGCCGGGGCCTCTGACGTCGGATCCCGCCGCGTCGATGAAGCTGATTCTGGACTGCATGCAGAGTATCCATCGCTCCGCCCCGCGTAAATCAATCGAAGGCATTGGGATCAGCCTGCCCGGGCGCGTGAACCCGGCGACGCATCGCCTGATCTTCGCGCCGAATCTCAAATGGCCCGACTTCGACATCAAAAAGATGGTGGAGACGAAGATGGGGCTGCCGGTGCGGATGGAAAACGATGCGACGGCGTGCCTGCTGGCGGAGCTGACGTTCGCCCGCATGGACGGTGTGCGCGACGCGGTGCTGGTGGCAGTGGCCGAGGGCATCGGGACCTGCGTGCTCGCGAACGGGCAACTGGTCCTGGGGCATAACGGAATGGCGGGCGAATTTGGGCACGTGCCTATCGATCCCAGCGGGCCGCGGTGCGGATGCGGCAAGAAGGGATGCTGGGAAGTATTCGGGTCGTGCCGCGCGGCGCTGCGGTACTACCGCGATCTGCGCCCGAAGTCGCACGTCGTCACGTTCCAGGAACTGCTCAACCTGGCCGAGGAAGGCGATACGGCTGCGGCAGAGGCGCTCTCTTTGCAGGCGCAGGGGATCGGGCGCGGGTTGCGGATGATCATTGCGGGTCTCTCGCCGAGCACGATTCTCATCGCCGGCGACGTCACTTCGGCCTGGCACCGGTTCGGCCCGGTAATCGAAAAGGAAGCCATCGATCTGACTCTCGCGGGCAGCACACCGGTGATCCGGCCGGCACTCGAAGGCGAGATTGCGAGGCTCCGTGGCGCAGCAGCGCTGGTGTTCCAGCGGGGAAAGCGCCCGCCCACGCATCCCGCAGCGGTGACTGCAGCGACCGTCTGAGACTGCCGGACCCGGCGGCTCCGGCTTTCGATCAGTGCCGTGGGTAAGTGACGAGCTTCACCCTGTAAATGCGGATCTGATGGGCGTCCATCTGGAGTGCCCGGCCCTGGTCGGTCTGATCACCGTTGAGGACACGTTCCGTGACCCACTGACCGTTGGCGTGCGCTGCCTGTTCGACGCCGGCGATCTGCGCAGCCTGGTCGTCGGTGTCCGGATCGCGCAGGATGGTGACGGTGAGGCCGCTGCCGACGACAAGGAACTCATTCGGCGCACTCTGAAGGACCATCATGGCGCCGTCCTGGGTCGCGAGCTGGCGCGCCGGCCAGGTGCGAGAGAGCGTCGCGCGAAAGAGGAATCCGCCCAGCGATACGGTTTGAGACGGACGCGGGCTGGTGGCGTGCAGAACCAGAGCGCGAATCTGGTTTTTCTGCTGGGCCTCGAGGATCGCGTCGCTGAAACTGCCGAGCACCGCGTAGACGTCGGCGATCCATGGAGCGTCGGCGGACTTCGGCGCCTCGGACGGAATTGAATCAACAGAGAACGGCGAAAACCCAAACCCGCGGGCTTCGCCATAGAGGTAGAGCGCGTTGTCGGGGGCCTCGTCGAGGCGTGCTTCCGGGACAAATCCAGGATTGTCCAGCGCGCGGTAACGATTGACCCAGGCCGCGAAGTCCGGCCAGTAGATGTCGGGTGCGTAGAAATCGACCGTCGGCGCGACGGCGCGATAGATCGCCTGGACGAGGGGATAGGGGCCGCCGCTGGGATAGTCGCCGCCATGCTCAAAGGGCGCGGGCAGCTGCGCGTTCAAATACATCGGCAGCGCATACTCGGCTTTGCCGGCCTTCACCACCTGATTGACGAAGAGGCCATACTCCCAGGCCATGAAGGCTTCGTCGGCGAGGTTGCCGAACATGGCTTTCCAGGTGTATCCAGAGGGGTTGAAGCGTTCGGCGAGTTCTTCGGGTAGTTGCGCGCGATGCGCCTGGAGATACGCCGCGACTTCGGCGGGCACGGGAGCCTCGAAGACGCGGTTCGCTGCTTCGGAGCGGTCGCGGCCGCCGATGCCGAGGAAGCCAATCTCGTTTTCCACCTGCACCATCACGACGGTTTGCTCGGACGCATCCTTCTCGCGGACGTGACGCATCAACGCAGCGAAGGCACGACTGTCCGCGCGCATCGTTTCCTGGCCGAGCGGTGTGAGGATCTCCAGAGGCAGGCCTTCGGCGGAGATTTCGCGCGGGAAACGCTTCGTATCCGAGAGCACCCATGCCGGCGCGTATTCGGAGAAGGCATTCTTCCAGCTGCCGAACCAGAGCAGCACCAGATGGATGTTCTGCTGGCGAGCGACGTCGATCCAGTGGTCGAGGACGGAGAAGTCGAAGCGGCCTTCCTCGGGTTCGATCTTGTTCCAGCCGACGGGCATCAGCGCGGTGTTGAAGTGCAGATGCGCGAGCCTGGGCAGGATCTCATCCGCCTGAGCAGCGGTGAGCGACGACGAATTGCCCAGCTCGCCGCCAAACATGAGGAAGGGCTTGCCGTGCAGGATGAACTGCTGCGCCGCGCCGTCCGTTCGAACCGCGGGAAGGTCCTGGGCCGGCAACATCGCGGTGGCCGCAACGAAAGCAACCGAAGCCAGGAAAACAAAAAGCGAGCGCAGCTTCACCGCGGCCTCCATTTCTCATTTGTACCGAACACTGTTACGATTCATTGCTCGAAAAGCGATAGTGGAACGGAATCGCCAATCGCGCGATAGCCGGCAGGTCCGGGATGCAGGTGGTCGCCGCTGTCGTAGGCGGGCAGCATGCGGTCGGGTTGCTGCGGATCGCGCACGACCTGGTCGAAGTCGAGGACGGCGTCGAAGTGGCCGGGAGCGCGAATCCACTCATTGACGGCGGTGCGATCGGCCTCGCTCAAAGAGCCGGGGCGGTTGTAGAAGGAGCCGCCATCGGGAGTGATGGTGGCGCCGTAGACATGAATGCCGTGAGCATGTGCGCGCTCGATAATCTGCTGGTAGGCAAGGATGATGCGCTGGACGAGCGCCTGGTGCTCGGCGGGTGTGGCATCCGGATGTCGCGCGAGGCCCCCCAGATCGTTGACGGCTTCGAAAACGATGAGCCAGCGGACACCATCCGGCGCGAGCACGTCGCGATCGAAGCGTGCGAGCGCGTTGGGGCCGAGGCCATCGATGAGCAGGTGATTGCCGCCGATGCCGTCATTCAGCACGGCAATGTTCTTTGTGGCAGCCGACTGCTGAAACCGCGCAGCCAGCACGTCAGTCCAGCGGTCGTTGCCGTTGGTGGTGGTGGCGTGGCCGTCGGTGATCGAATCGCCGAGGGCGGCGACCACACCGGCTCCGGGCGGAGCCTGCACGTCGATCTCGGAAACCTGATACCAGTGCTCGATGGTGCCCGGATTCGCGATCGTCGGGGCGCTGACCTGGTCGCCATGGACAAAATACGTAGTCGCGCGCGAGCCGGGATGACTGGTTTCCGGCGTTGGCGGCTCGTCAAGGTGATACGTGACAGCGAGGTTCGACAGCGGTGCGACCGTATAGTCGATCGGGTCGGAGACTACGTCGGCGCCCGCCGGCACGGTGACGTCACTGGCACCGGAGAACGTGAGCGCACGATCGCTGGCCGGATCGATCGTCGAAGTATCGGCCGCGAGCGGGTGCGCGATGTGCACAGAAGTAAAGTGCAGCGGGACGGTGCCGAAGGCGTTCGTGACGTGCACGCGGATCGTCGCGCCGCCCACCGAGAGGTGGAAGATCTGCCGGACTGTGGCGTCGCGCAGATCGGCGGGGGGCAGGGTGTTGCGCGGCTCCGGGATCTGCTGGGAGGCGCCCCAGGTTGCAATCCAGACCTGGGGGGCCGCTGTTTTCTTCGCTTCGCAACGGCTCACGACACAAACGAAAGCCGTCACCAGCAGAGAAAAAGTCCAAATATGGCGTGCGTTTTTCATGTTTAAGGATTTAGTATCGGTCCCGAAGTAATTAGGCCCGACCGCCAGCCAGAATACCGCAAGTGGAGGACGCGTGCGCTTTCCATCGAGGTTTGCTCATCATCTGCTCAGCCTATCCCTCACCATCGGAGTTCCCGGATTCGCGCTCGCCCAAGGCGCAAGCTCCGCCCCGCTACCGGTGAACTTTACTGCCGAACAGGACTACCAGAACATGATGGAGCAGCTGGGTATTAAGGCCCAGCGGCCCGGCTGGAGCGGCGATGAAAAGGCGCCGAACCATGCCAACTACGACGAGTCGAAGGCGAATCCTTATCCCAATCTTCCCGATCCGCTCACGCTGAAGGACGGACAGAAGGTAGCGACGGCTGCGATGTGGTGGGATAAGCGGCGGCCCGAAATTGTCGACGAGTACTCGAAATATGTCTACGGGTTTGTGCCGCAGGACGTGCCGAAGGTGACGTGGACGGTGACGGCAACTGACCACGAGATGATCGGGTTCCGGCCGGTGATTGCGAAGGATCTGATCGGCCGCGTCGACAACACGTCTTATCCGGCAATCAGCGTGAACATCCACATGACCGTCGTGACGCCGGCGAACGCGAAAGGGCCGGTGCCGGTGCTGATGATGTTCAACCGCGCCGGCTTCCCGAACCCGCATGAGCCGACGCAGGAAGAATTCGCGAAGGTGAACAAGGCCTTCGAGGCGGCGCTGGAGCAGCAGGATCCGTCGCTGAAAGACGTGTTCGCTAAATATCCCGCGTGGGAGCCGGTGAAGGCGACGCCGTTTCAGTTCCCGCAGCTCAACGCGGATGGTGGACTGCCCAACACCTGGCAACTGATCAACGCGGGCTGGGGCTTTGCGCTGTTCGATCCGGCGAGCGTGCAGGCCGATGACGGCGCAGGCCTCACGCGAGGCATCATCGGGCTGGTGAACAAGGGCCAGCCGCGCAAGCCCGACGACTGGGGCGCGCTGCGCGCCTGGGCGTGGGGCGCGGGGCAAGGCCTCGATTATCTGGAGACCGATCCCGCCGTGGACGCAAAGCACGTCGGCATCGAGGGCGTCTCGCGTTACGGCAAGGCCGCGCTTGTGACGATGCCTTTCGATCAGCGCTTTGCCATGGTACTGGTGGGCTCGTCGGGCAAAGGTGGGGCGACGCCGTTGCGGCGGAATTATGGTGAAGGCGTCGAGAACCTTGCGACGGGCGAGTACTACTGGATGGACGGCAATTTCATGAAGTACGACGCGTCGCAGGCGACCTTTGGGAGCATGAATCCGGGCGAACTGCCTGTGGACTCGAACGAGTTGATTGCGCTGTGCGCGCCGCAGCCCACGTTCATCAGTTACGGCGTGCCGGAAAAGGGCGACGCGCACTGGCTCGATCATCAGGGCAGCTGGATGGCGACGGTCGACGCGAACCGTGTGTGGCAACTGCTGGGCGCGAAAGGGCTGAGCGGCGGCACCGATTTCACGCTCGATCCCAACTACCACACCACGAAGATGCCGCCGGTGAACGATGGACTACTGGACGGCAAACTGGCGTGGCGACAGCACGATGGCGGCCACACCGACGCGCCGAATATGACGTTCTTTATCTCCTGGGCCGATAAGTTTATCGACCACAAACCGGGCCAGTGAATCTAACCCATCATTGAGAACGGGGTCTTCGGCTTGACCGGGCGAAGACCCTCCTCTACCATCAATCCATGGCATTCCGCCCCATCCCGGTGATGTGTTGCGCTTGTTGTTGTGCGCCGCGCCGGATGTGGGTGTGATCCTCCAGCCTTAATTTCACCCCATTACTCCCGCGCATTCAGCAAACGCTGACGCGGGTTTTTTATTTTCCCTCAAAACTTATGGAGCTATCGATGGCGGAAGTTTCCGCAGTAAAAGAGACAAAGGCGCAGAAGGCGGAACGGCTGAAGCGCGAGAAGAATCCCTGGGAGGCCATCGACGAGATCCGTGCCTTTGCGCGCAATGGGCGCGGATCTATTCCCGAAGAGTGGAACACTTACTTCCGCTGGTGGGGCATCTACACGCAGGGCGACGGCGCCGGCGTCACGGGCGGCAAGGGCGGCGAAGGCAAGGCCACCGAGTACTTCATGATGCGCGTCGGAATCCCCAACGGTATTTTGCGCGCAGACCAGGCCCACGTGCTGGCGGAGATCGCGCAGAAGCATGGACGAAATCTGGCCGATATCACCGTCCGCCAGAACATTCAGTTCCATTGGCTGACCGTCGAATCGCTGCCCCAGGTAATGGAAGCGCTCGATGCGGTTGGCCTCTCGCCCAAGGCCGCCTGCGGGGATGTAGTCCGCAACGTCACCGGTTGCCCGCTGGCCGGCATCGCGCACGACGAGCTTATCGATGCGTCGCCGCTGGCGGTTGAGGTGTCGCGAGCACTGCAGGGTAACAACGACCTCTACAACCTGCCGCGCAAGTTCAAGATTTCGATCACCGGCTGCGGCGTGTGGTGCTCGTATCCGGAGATCAACGATATCGGGATGACCGCGGTGCGCCGTGGCAAGGAAGTCGGCTACTCGGTGCGAGTGGGCGGTGGCTTGTCGAACGAGCCGCATCTCGCGGTACGGCTGAATGCATTCGTGAAACAGGACCAGGCAGCGGCAGTCGTGCGCACAATTGCAGAAATCTTCCGCGATCAGCAGGGTCTGCGCGAAAGCCGCGATCGGGCGCGGCTGAAGTATCTGTTCATGAAAGAGGGCTGGACGGCGGAGCGTTTCCTCGAAGAGATTCAGGACCGCATCGGTTACAAATTGGATCCGGCCGTCGATGAAGCCGTTCCCGACGACATTCTGCGCGATCATACCGGCATCCATCCGCAGAAGCAGTTTGGCCTGAGCTATGTGGGCGCCAGCGTACTGCGCGGACGCCTCACCGGAGATCAACTGCAGGCGGCTGCCGAATTGGCGGAGCGCTTCGGGACTGGCGATCTGCGCTTGACGGTGATGCAGAACCTGATCTTCCTGAACGTGCCCAGCCACCGCGCGGCCGAGCTGGCGCGCGAGCTGGAACAGATCGGTCTGCACGTCCAGGGCACGCAGTTCTGGCGCGGCGGTATCGCCTGCACCGGAACAGAATTCTGCAAGCTGGCCATCACGGAGACGAAAGGCTTTCTGCGCTGGCTGGTGGAAGAGATGGAGGTGCGGCTGCCCCAGTTCGATCAGCAGCTGCGCCTGCACGTGACCGGCTGCCCCAATAGCTGCGGCCAGCACTGGATCGCCGACGTTGGACTTGAAGGCAAGAAGGTGAAGCACGAGGGACAGCTCACGGACGCGTACTACTTCTGCGTGGGCGGCTCGGTCGGAAAACATGCGGGGGTGGCGCGACCGGTCGGGTTCCGCACACCGGCGCAGCTTGTGCCGGAGGCGCTCGAGCGGCTGCTGCGCAAATACCTTGCAGAGCGCGAACCTGGTGAGAATCTGCGCGCGTGGTTCGGGCGCAATACCGATGCCGAGCTGAGGGCCGCGCTGGCGGGTGAAGAATTCATTCCGATCGAGCGCGACCTGCCCAGCGGGCGCGTGCCGGTCGAGCTGGTGGGCTGAGGAGACGCGATGACGCTGCTGCCGATTTTTCTGCGACTCAAACGCCGCCCGGTTCTGGTGGTTGGCGCTGGAACCGTTGCTCTGGCCAAGATCGAGAGCCTGCTGACGGCGGGAGCGACGATCACCGTGGTTGCGCCGAGGACGATTCCGCGCATCCGCGAGCTGGCGCATCACGACGCCCTGGTGTGGCGCCAGCGGATCTTTGAGCCATCCGACCTCGATGGGCAATTTGTCGTGATCGCTGCGACCAATGCACCGGACGTGAATCACGCCGTCTACGAGGAAGCGCTGCGCAGGAATATTCTGTGCAACGCGGTCGACGACCCGCCGAATTGCGATTTCTATTTCGGTTCGGTGGTGGCGCGCGGCGATCTGCAAATTGCAATTTCGACGGCAGGCGAGAGTCCAGCGCTCGCCCAACTCCTGCGGCGGGAGATCGACGCCCAGCTTCCGCACGATTTGGGACCCTGGCTGTCCGACCTGGGTCATCTGCGGCGCGAAGTCCGCGATGCGACCCCGGCGGGCCAGGCACGCAATCTGCTGCTGCACGAGCTGGCGCAACGGCGTCTGTGCGGGTCGCCCACGTGCCCGACGCGGGAGTTCGCACAGGAGCAAATCGAGGCGATCCGGAAACAGGCAATCGAACAGGAGTCGACAAAGGAAATCGGGGTGCATCCATGACGGCGGCGCAGCCGGGCAAGGTCTATCTGGTAGGCGCGGGCCCGGGCGATCCGGAGCTGCTCACGCTGAAGGCGGCGCGACTGCTCGCGACAGCCGACGTTGTACTGCATGACGATCTGGTTCCCGCGGCGGTGCAGGTGCTGGCCGAGCGGGCGCTCGTGATCAACGTGGGCAAGCGCTGCGGGCGCAAGAGCATCTCCCAGGAACAAATCCACGCCATGATGATCGACGAGGCGAGGCGAGGCCTCGCAGTCATCCGGCTGAAGTCGGGCGACCCGCTGGTGTTTGGGCGCGCGGGCGAGGAGATGCAGGCGCTACGCGCAGCGGGCATTCCGTTTGAGGTGGTTCCGGGAATCACGGCTGCATTTGCGGCGGCCGCGGCACTGGGCCAGCCTCTGACGGATCGGCGATCCGCTTCCGGCATCAGTTTTTCCGCCGGACATCACGCGCCCGGTTCGCAACTGGAGCCCGCATCGCGGGCCGGCGCGACCCGCATCGTCTACATGCCCGGGCGCGATCTCGGGCCCATCGCCGAGCAACTGCGCGGAGAAGGCCTTCCTGGTGATTTGCCGTGCGTGATTGTTTCGCGGGCGGCGCAGCCGGATCAGCAGATCGTGCGGACGACGCTGGCGCGGCTGGAGCGGATCGCTTCCCTGCCCGCGCCTTCGATTCTGCTGGTGGGTGAAGTTCTGCGCGAGGCGGAGGATGGTGAACTGGCCGGTACGGGCGCATCTGTAACGGTCGACGTTACACATCAACCGGAGTACGCCGGGGCCGACTGACCCAGCGATCAGGATGCCGTGGGCTCGAGCGTGTACTCGAAGTGGTAGAAGTGCTTTCCGCCCTCGATGCTGATGGTCATCGAACCGGAGATGCCGGTCAGCTGGCCGGTTCCGGTATCCGGCACCACGAAGATGTCCATCTTCGCCGCGCCGCGATTCATGGTGGCGTCATGCTGGAGGACGAAGCTGCCTTCCCTGCCCTGCAGCGTGCCGGTCACTCGCTCCATCGCAACATAGCCGCCTGAACCCAGGTTGCGGTCGAGAACGCTGAGCATCTCGCCCTGGCTGGTCGCTTCGAGATCGCCCTCAAACTGCTTGTCGATGGACATGCGGCCGAGACCGGCAGCTTCCGCCTGCGGGTTGTCGGGCTTCTGCGGAGCCAGCTTCACTTCGAACGATCCTGTAGCGTGATCCACGCTCTTTGCCTCCTGTGCCGGAGCCGTATTCGACCGAACTGAGACAGAGCGCCAGCCGGCCCGGCAGCAAACTCAGGTATGTCAACGCGATCGCAGTCTCAACAAACGATCGCGCCCTGAGCAGGATAGCAGTTGCCTGGCCCGGCTATCCCGCATCCAAGAGACCCATGAGGACGATGGGCAGGCTTCTCACTCCCTCGATCGTTCTGGCCTTTGCGCTGGCCGGTTGTCGCAGCAACGCCAGCCAGGTCCAGGCGCAACCCGCGTCCGACCCCGCAGCGGCCAACCTCGCGAATGCAAGCGACACCACGACGGTTGCCGAGAATCCTCCCCCGCCGCCGCCGGATCAGGGGAACAGCGCACCGGCGCCGGAGAGCGCCGCGAATGAGGGCTACCCCAATCAGGCCGGCTACGGCGATCAGTATCCGAGCAACGACCAGTCCGGCTACGACGATACCGAGTATGACGTGGCGCCGGAGCCCCCGCCCGAGATTCCGGACTACGATCAGCCGCCCTGCCCTGGCGACGACTACATCTGGACGCCGGGCTACTGGGCCTACGCACCCGCTGGCTATTACTGGGTCCCGGGGGTGTGGGTACTGGCGCCGTATGTCAACGCGCTGTGGACGCCCGGGTACTGGGGCTTCTACGAGGGCCGCTATCACTGGGACCCCGGCTACTGGGGTCCGCATGTCGGTTTCTATGGCGGTGTGAATTACGGCTTCGGCTACGACGGCGATGGCTACGAAGGCGGCTACTGGCGAAGCAACAGCTTCTACTACAACACCGCTGTGACACGGGTGGATGAAGATCGCGTGCACCGGGTGTACGACTACCGTGTGCAGAGGGTATTCAACCATTCGCGAGTGAGCTACAACGGCGGGAACGGCGGCCTGCACTTCCGTCCGTCGGCTGCCGAGCAGACCGCGCGCAGCCAGCGCCGCTTTGCCGCGCTGCCGTCGCAGGTCACGCACGCGCGAGATGCAATGCAGAATCGCGCCCAGTTCGCGAAAGAGAATCACGGGCGTCCGCAGAACTTCGCGCAGAGCCAGCCGATCAACGAAGGCCGATCGGCTCCGGCTGCGCGTGCTGAAGATTTTCATCCCGCGCCCTCGGCCGGTTCCGCTGGTGGACATCCCGCGGCGCGCACGGGGCCTGCAACGCGGCCCGGAATCGGCACACGTCAGACGAATCAGAGCAATGAGGGGCGTTCAGCGAGTGGGAACCATGCTCCTGTAGAGGCCCCACGACCTACGCCAGGAAACGGTATGCGTCCGCAGCCGGGACGGCCTGTGCCGCAGGCGCGGCCGGAACAGGGCCCGTCTCACACCGAATCGAAGCCGTCCCCGATCAGGCCTGAACCTGGACAGGGGTCGCAAGGGAGAATCGAATCGAGACCGGTGCCGAATCCGCGGCAGGCCCAGCCTTCGCCTCGCCAGGAGCAGCGGACTCAACCGCGGACCCAGCCCCCCGCGCCGCGCGAGCAACCGCGACCGCAACCCGAAGTCCGGCAAGCGCAACCGAGGCCCGAGCCGATGCCCCAACCGCGGCAGGAGCAGCAACCCCAGCAACGGCCGCAATCGCGGCCCGCTCCGCCTGCGGAATCGCACCCGCAGCAGTCACATCCAGAATCACAGCAGGCGCCGCGCGAGCAGCCACATCCGCAAGGCAAGCCGGGAGAGCAGCACCCTCAGTAGCGCAGCGCGGGCGTGCTGCTGGTTTCGGAATCGCGAACCGTACGGGCCAGAAGTTCGCGCAGGCGAAAGGCACGCTCCAGTTGTGCGTCGACGAGTCGCTGCTGGCGGCGGCGATGATCGGCGTCCTGAATCAGCGCCAGGGTGCGCTCGTCACGCGCTGCGCCGGCTTCGAGGGAGAGAATGGATGATTCGAGGGTGAGGCGGAATCGATCGCTGACATGGAAGGGTTCGGAATCGGCAGGCGGTCGCATTATTTTCCTCGTCCGGGGCTCAAGGTTTCTCTACTGCTGCCGATTCTAGCCACAACCCATTCCACCCGCGCCCCCCGTGCGTGAATCCCCCGAGAAACTTTGTGGGGAGAAGTGTCGCGATTTCGGACACTTCCCATCGGCCCTTCTCGACCCAAAGGCAGGCGTGAGCGGGCCAGCTGCACGCGACGGACAACCCAGCCTCTTAGAGAGTCAGCGACTTACTGGCGACCTTCTCCGTCGCCTCGGCGATGAACTGCTCCAGCGGCTTCGAGCCCTCGTCCCCTTTGCCCCGCGTGCGGACGCTGACAGCCTCGCCCGATTCTTCCTTGTCGCCCATCACCAGCACGTAGGGAAACTTCTGCAGGGTGAAGTCGCGAATCTTCGCGTTCATCTTCTCGTTCCGCGCATCCACTTCGACGCGGAACCCAGCCTTTTGTAACCGCGACTGTACCTTTTTCGCGTACTCGTGATGGCGTTCGCTGATGGGCACCAGTCCCATCTGAATCGGCGCCAGCCACAGCGGAAACGCGCCGGCATACAGCTCGATCAGATACGACGTCATGCGTTCCATGGTGCTGATGACGCCGCGATGGATCATCACCGGGCGCGGCTGTGTGCCATCGGCGGCGGTGTATTTAAGGGCGAATTGGTTCGGCAGGTGGAAGTCGATCTGGATCGTGGAATAGGTTTCTTCGTGGCCCATCACGTCGGCCAGCTGGATATCGACCTTGGGGCCGTAGAAAGCCGCATCGCCTGGACTCTCGCGATATTTGAGGCCCAGGGAGTCCATGGCCTCGCGCAGCACGCGCTCGCCGAGTTCCCACATGGCGTCGTTGTCGACGTACTTTTCCTTGTTCTTCGGGTCGCGGAGCGAGAGGCGGTAGCTGTACTTCGTGATGCCGAGATCCTTGTAAGCCCGCTCGACCAGCTTCATCACATTCGAGAACTCTTCCTTGATCTGGTCGGGCATGCAGAAGATGTGTGCGTCATTCAGCGTCATGCAGCGGACCCGGCTCAGACCGCTCAGAGCGCCGGAGCGCTCCCATCGGTACATCGTTCCGAGTTCGGCCAGGCGCACGGGCAGGTCGCGATAGCTGCGCAGCTTCGACTCGTAGATGAGGATGTGGTGCGGGCAGTTCATAGGCCGCAGCACCATCTCCTCGGTCTCGAGATCCATGGGCGGAAACATGTCCTCGTGGTAGTGGGCCCAGTGGCCGGAGCGTTTGTAGAGGTCCACCTTGGCGAGGTCAGGCGTGTAGACGTGTTCGTAGCCCATCTCGCGCTCGACGCCGAGGATGTAGTCCTCCAGCAGACGGCGAATGGTGGCGCCTTTCGGCAGCCAGAGGGGCAGGCCGGCGCCCACTTCGTCGCTGACGGTGAACAGCTCGAGTTCCTTGCCGAGGCGGCGATGATCGCGGCGCTTCGCGTCTTCGATACGCTCGAGATAATCGTCGAGGTCCTTCTTCGAGAAGAACGCCGTGCCGTAAATGCGCTGGAGCTGCGGGTTCTTCTCGTCGCCTAACCAATACGCACCCGACAGGCTCATCACCTTGAAGGCCTTCACCCGCCCGGTCGAGGGCACGTGGGGACCGCGACAGAAGTCCACAAACTTGCCGTTCCGGTAGAGCGAGATTTCGTCGCCGGGCTTCGTAAACTTCTCCACGAAGTGAACCTTCATGAAGTCGTTGCCGGTCTTGAATTCTTCCAGCCCCTTCTCGCGCGGCTCAACGTCGCGGACGAATTTCTCGTCGCGCGCGGCCACTTCGGCCATACGGCCTTCAATCAGCTTGAGGTCCTCGGGCGTGAAAGGCGTCGGCCGCCAGAAATCGTAGAAGAAGCCGGTCTCGGTCGCGGGGCCATGCCCGAGTTTCGTCTCCGGAAACAACTCGGTAACGGCGGTGGCCAAAACGTGAGCAGCGGAGTGGCGCAGAACCTTCAGCGCATCGGGATTCTTGTCCGTGAGCAGTTCGAGGGCGACGTCTTCCTGAAGCGGCGCCGAAAGATCGACGAGGCGCTCAGCGTTGGTGTCTTCGGTGGCGTACATTGCGGCTTCGGCGGTGGCCTCGGCCGTTGCAACGACGGGGGCGGCCTTCAGAGGCCGAATGCGGGCAACGACCGCAGCCTGCGCGAGGCGCGGCGAGATGCTTTCAGCAATGGACAGGGGCGTGGTGCCGGAGGGAACTTCCCGCACCGATCCGTCGGGAAGCTGGACCTGAATCGAACTCATGAAAACAGGGTACAGGGTAGAGGGTTCAGGGTATAGATCACCGCGCCGCTGAGGAGTGACCTGCGCGAAGCTGGTGAGGCAACTGCGGCTATTTGAGGCCGATGTGAGCGGTCATCTGCATGCTGCTGAAATCGGTCAAAGCACCGTACGTTTCGAAATCGCTGCGGAAGGCACGGGTCCCACCCATCTGCTCGGGAGTCAGGCTGTTGATGTGCTGCCAGAGGGCGGGGATCACTTCCTGGGGAGGTCCCTGTGCGGAAGTGAAAATCGCGTATTTGCCGGCCACGATGGTCTTCGCCACCATGCCCTCAGGGATCTTGTCCGCCGAGGTCACCTTATAGCCAAGTGTGTAGTTATAATCGCCGGTGTTGTCGCTGGCATAGTCGCTGTAGACCACGACAAGATCGTCGCCCGCCCGGTTGGGAATCTGCTCGAGGGTGCCGTTCTGCATCGCGCTCTGCCAGAGTTGCGGAATCTCTCCCTGTCCCCCGGCTTCTTTCGTATTGTTGGTGCGGACCGTGACGCCGACGACCGTGAAGCTCGCCTGATCGTCGATCTTCGGAGCGGCCGGAGCAGGAGCCGCAGCCGGCGTCTGTGCCGGTGCAGCCTCAGACGGAGGGGTTTGAGCGAAGCCGGTTGCTGCCATCGCGAGCGCGAGCGGCAGAGAGAACATAACGGGACGGGAAAGCCTCACGGAGAACATAACGCAGCAGTATACGCACCGGCCGCAGGCCTGGTTCACAAAAACAGCCAATACGTGCTCTTGCCCGCTCGGTACTTTCGTCAGGCGATTTGTGACTACGGGCGACCAACGCTCCCCCAATTGTGGCAGACCTATAGAGGTGGATTCCTGCGCGAGCAGAGGAACGCGCAAGTAAGATGAGAACGATCCTTCAACCCTTCAGGCGGCAAGATCCGGGTATGGCTGGCTTCAATCGCAGGGGTTCCCTGGCACGCATCGCCGCGATTGTGGCTATCGCCGGAGTGCCCCTGCTCGGCTGCCAAAGTGTCCAGAACTCCTCGCCGTCGCAGACCCAGGTCCGGGTGATCGACGCCTCGTACAACGCGCCGCCGGTCGACGTGGATATCGCGACGACACCGATCGCGACCAACGTCGGTCCTGCGACGTTCACCAACTACGCCTTCCTGCCTCCGGAAAACGCGACGGCGTATGTGTATCCGACGGGCACAACGAAGACCGGCACATCGGTGGATGGGCAGTTTCTGGTCTCGGAGCAGCATTCGATCTACATCACCGATTCCGGGAAGGGCTACACGGCATCGATCCTCGCCGATCAGCAGGCGGCGGCTCCGGCGGGGTACTTCTCGATCCGGTTTCTGCAGCAGGCGCTCAAGGCCGGTATTGTGGATATCTATCTGGTGCCGGATGGCAGCACTCTGGCCGATGCGAAGCCGCTCTATACGGCCGTGGCGCCGCAGTCGGTCGAGGGCTACACGAACGTGCTGGCGGGCAGCTACACGATCGTAGTGACGCCAACAGGCGTGACCAAAACGCCTTCCGCGAGTACGCCGATCCAGTTCATGGCAGGCCAGGTGCGCACAGCGCTGATCATGGATGCGCAGCTGACGACGAACCCGCCGGTGACGGTGACAATCGGGGACGATGTGAACTGAGAACCGGGTTTAGATCTCAGGACTTAGAGTTTGGAGTTTGGACTTCAACGTCGGACAGTGCTTCCACACAAACCGGGTCGAGACGATGCGGGATGTCCTGTCGCAGGATACCCATCGCTTCCTCGTGCGAGAGGCCGGAGCGGTAAGGCCGGTCCTCGGTGAGTGCGCCATAGACATCGGCAACGGCGATAATGCGGGCTTCGATCGGCAGGCGATTGCCAGTGAGGTGATTCGGGTAACCGGAGCCGTCGAGCTTCTCATGATGCGCACCGGCGACGAAAGCCATCTCAGCGAAGGGACCGATGCGAGAAAGAATCTCGTTGGTCAGACGTGGATGCTCCTGGACGACCTGCCACTGCGCGGCGTCGAGTTTGCCAGGCTTGTCCAGAATGGAGTTGGGCACGGCGAGCTTGCCGAGGTCGTGCAGCAGTGCGGCACGGTTGACGAACCGCAGGCGCGCTTCGCTCAGGCCCAGATTCTTTGCAATTCGCAGGGCCGCGCCGGTGACACCCACCGAATGCCGGAAGGTGAAGGATGACTTGGCGTCGACCACGTCGGCGAAGGCCTCACAGATGAGATCGATGCCGGAAGCCTCCAGCGTATGCACCTCGGCGGGAGCCAGATCGAGCGCCGCCTGACGAATTTCCTTCTCCGGCGTGCCAGGAAGGACGCCATCCCAAAGGGTTCCGTCCGCGTGGAGATGTTCGGCGATACGCACCAGCTCCGGGTCGAACCAGCGGCGGCTGCGCTCGCGCAGGACATCGAGCGCAACGTCGATGCCACGTTCTGCGGCGAAGACGTCGAGATGCTGCGCCACGGCGAGGATGCGCGACTCAAGGGGAATGGCCTGGCCGGTTCGGCGCTCCGGGTAGCCGCTGCCGTCCCAGTGCTCGTCGAGGCCGCGAACCGCTTCGGCGGCCTTGTCGCCGAGGCCCAGCTTGCGAAGAATGTGGGCGCCGCGATCGCAGCGGAGTTGAATCACCTCTTCGTTGTTGCGGTGTTGCGCGAGGCCGATGCGGACGATGCCGGCGACGCGCGCCATGGCAGTTCCATCGGGCAGGACGCTGGTCCACAGCAGCCGCAGGGTCGAGCCTTTGGGGCGCGACGGGCGCGTCCAGTCTTCGAGTTTGATGCCGGCTTTGAGACGGCGCTCGTCGCCCCCGCCGATGATCTGGCAGAGCCGGGCGGCGTTGCTGCTGCAGCCCACGTCCTTGAGGAGAAGGGCGTAGTAGAGGCTGGTGCGCTGAGCCGTGGGCAGACAGAGTTCCTGCGCCAGGCGCATGCCGAGAACGCAGCTGCGCAGCGCGTGGCCCGGCACAGCTCCTTCGGTCAGGTCGAGCGCAAAGGAGAGAGCGGAGAGAATCTCCGCAAGGGATACGGCTCCAGTTGCGGACTCCTGGAGCGGCTCGAGGGCGAGAGTGGCCATGGGCACCTGGGGAACGTGCAGGATTGACCGTAACAAAGCGGGGATTCTAAAAGAACTCCCCAAACGTGGCTGTTACCGCAGCGTCTCCGGTTGGCGCACCGGAATCTTCTCCAGATCCAGCAGCTTCTTCTTGCGCTCTTCTCCCCATCGATAGCCGGTGAGCTTGCCATCGCTGCCGATCACGCGATGGCAGGGGATCACGACGGCGACCGGGTTGGTAGCACAGGCGCGAGCCACGGCGCGATACGCCTTCGGATTCCCCAGGGATTTCGCCAGCTCGGCGTAGGTGCGCGTTTCGCCGCGAGGAATCCGGCGCAGCGCTTCCCAGACGCGCATCTGGAAAGCGGTCGCGCGCAGGTCGAGGGCCAGATCGAGCGCAGCGGGATGCTCGGTGAACTGTGAAAGCACTTCATCGAGATGCGGTGCGAGGAGAGGCTCCGGCTCGATCGTTGCCTGGGGAAACTGCGCCCGCAGGTCGCGCACGAGCTGCGCATCGGCATCGCCGAGGATCACCGAGCAGAGCCCGCGTTCAGTGGCGGCGATGAGGACCTTGCCAAGAGAGCTGTTGCCAATGGCGTAGCCGATCCGGACATCGCGGCCGCCGGCGCGGTACTTGCCGGGGGCCATGCCGAGCTGCGTGTTCTCATAGGCGCGGCCTGGCCCGGAGTAGCCGGCGTCGTAGATGGCGTCCGTGATTCGTGTCGATCCTGCGGTCAGCTCCTTTCGGAAGGACGCGGCGCGCTGCTGGCGCTGGTACTGCGCGGGGGTAAGACCCAGGACGCGCTTGAAGGTGCGCTCGACGGTGAAGGGGCTGCGGCCCGTCATGCGCGACAGCTCGGCCAGGGTCGTCTGGCGATGGCGCTTCAGCCCATGCGAGATCGCCTCCACCAGTCCCGCATCGACGTGGCGCTGTTGCGGGCGGCAGCGCTGGCATGGGCTATATCCCGCGCTCATCGCGGGGGCCGGAGCGGGAAAAAAGACGACGTTGGAGCGTAACGGGCGGCGGCTGGATGACTCCAGGCCACTGCTCGGAAACGGCGAGAGACGCC
>VFSW01002262.1_pt1 | contig 29145 bp, 25 predicted proteins | sample 5358111 | NCBI WGS metagenome assembly VFSW01 (sample SAMN11554181, study PRJNA540505) | mine drainage metagenome | isolation source: sediment from site ElyBrook_90M | place: USA: Ely Copper Mine, Vershire, VT | collected 2017 | reverse complement strand
TATTAATTATTAGTTCTTTTAATTTAAAATTATGACTGAAAACAAGAAAAAAACAACCAAAAAGGAGGTTGCCGAGAAAAGTGAAGCCAATGTTAAGCAGGCAAAAAAAGTAAAAACCAAAGAGATTACCGGAGACGAAAAAGATGAGGTTGATCCTATAGTCACGGAAGAGGCTGCTATACCAGAGCACGAAGAACCGGAAGCAGCACAGGAAGTTACAGCAGAAGCCAAAGATGAGGAATCTGTTGAAGAGGTTGCTGAAAAAGCAACAGCAGAGGATTATGGTTTTGAACCGGAAGAAAAGAAGGAGAGGGTACATATAAAAGTACATTCCGGAACCATAACGGAACCGGTTGAAACAGTTGAAGTAAAATCCGATAAAAGGAGCGTGGCTTCAGCTGAAGATTTTGACTGGGAAACATTTGAAAGTGAAGAGATGAGAAACACTCCCAAATATAAGGAGTACGAATCTCTTTATGATGAGACTCTCTCAACAATAGCAGTTGACGAGGTCGTTATTGGAACGGTTATTCAGATGACCTCACGTGAGGTTGTTATCAATATAGGTTACAAATCGGAAGGAGTTGTCAGTTTAAATGAATTCCGTTACAATCCCAATCTTAAGGTTGGAGATAAAGTTGAGGTATATGTTGAAAGTCAGGAAGATAAAAAAGGTCAGCTTCTTCTTTCACATAAAAAGGCACGTGCAATTAATTCATGGGACCGTGTTAATGCCTCCCTTGAAAAGGATGAGATCATTACAGGTTACATCAAATGCAGAACAAAAGGCGGTATGATCGTGGATGTTTTTGGCATCGAAGCCTTCCTTCCGGGATCACAGATCGATGTCAAACCAATACGTGACTATGATGTTTTTGTTGGCAAGACCATGGAATTCAAGGTTGTAAAAATAAACCAGGAGTTCAAGAATGTCGTTGTTTCACATAAGGCGCTTATAGAAGCTGAACTGGAGCAACAGAAAAAAGAGATCATTGCAAAACTTGAAAAAGGACAGGTTCTTGAGGGAACAGTTAAAAATATCACATCCTACGGCGTATTCATTGACCTCGGAGGTGTTGACGGCCTTATCCATATTACAGACCTTTCATGGGGAAGAGTTAATCATCCGGAGGAGATCGTTAAGCTCGACCAGAAACTCAATGTTGTAATTCTCGACTTCGATGATGACAAAAAGAGAATTGCCCTTGGTCTGAAACAACTTACATCCCATCCATGGGATTCTGTAGATCCCAATCTGAAGATTGGAGACAAAGTGAAAGGGAAAGTAGTTGTTATGGCTGATTATGGAGCATTTGTTGAAATTGCTCCCGGAGTGGAAGGATTGATACACGTATCGGAGATGTCATGGTCGCAGCATCTGCGCAGCGCACAGGAGTTCCTTAAAGTGGGCGACGAAATCGACGCAGTAATACTGACTCTCGACAGGAATGAAAGAAAAATGTCGCTCGGTATCAAACAACTCAAGCCCGATCCATGGCAGAACATTGATGAGAAATATGCCATAGGGGCAAAACATACTGCCAAAGTCAGGAATTTCACCAACTTCGGGGTTTTTGTTGAGATCGAAGAGGGAGTTGACGGACTGATTCACATATCTGACCTGTCATGGACCAAAAAGATCAAACACCCTGCAGAATTCACATCTATCGATGCTGAGATTGAAGTGGTTGTCCTTGAAATTGACAAGGAAAACAGACGCCTCAGCCTTGGTCACAAGCAGCTTGAGGAGAATCCATGGGATGTATTCGAAACTCTTTTCACAATCGATTCAGTGCATGAAGGTACTGTAGTGGAAGTTTTTGATAAAGGTGCAGTTATTGCCCTACCGTATGGTGTTGAAGGATTTGTTTCTCCGAAGCACCTCGTAAAGGAAAACGGGATGATTGCAAAGGTTGATGAAAAATTAATGTTCAAGGTCATTGAATTTAACAAATCTGCAAAGAAAATAATAGTTTCGCACAGCAGGGTTTATGAGGATGAGAAGAAAGCAGCAGAGTCACCTGTTAAGAAATCAGAACCGGCAACTCCGAAGAAAACTGCGAAAAAGACCAAGTCCAGCTCTGAAAAGACAACTCTCGGTGATATTACACAGCTTGCTGCACTGAAAGAAGAAATGGAAGAAAAAGAGAATAAAGCGTCAAGGAAATAGAAAAATTGATTAAATTTAGGCTATCAAAACTTAAAATTATGTATTTCAATATTGAGAGCCGGAATAACAGCACAGTTATTCAGATACAGTCAGAAAAGCTTGACACCCACATTGCTCCTGCACTTAAATCGGAACTGGTGCTTGTTTCAGGGAAAGGTGAAAAAAATATAATCCTTGACCTGATCAATTGCCAGTACTGCGACTCCTCCGGATTGAGTGCAATTCTTGTAGCTAACAGACTTTGCAAAAACGCTGGCGGGATATTTGTCCTCTGCGGTCTGAATGAGGCTGTTGAACGGCTTATCACTATTTCACAGCTCGATACTGTCCTGACAATTACAGGCTCGGTCGCTGATGCTGAAAGAATGATAACATAACAGGACAGCTTTGCAGAGTCCGATGAAACTGACTATTCTTGGCAGTAGTTCTGCATTGCCTACTTCAGAGAGATATCCAACCGCTCATGTGCTTAATGCGCATGAGCGGTTGTTTTTAATCGACTGCGGTGAGGGAACCCAGATGCAGCTCAGGAAAAGCAGGATAAAATTCTCGAAGATTAACCATATCTTTATCAGCCACCTTCACGGTGATCATATTTTCGGGCTTTATGGATTGTTGTCAACATTCAGCCTTATGGGAAGGAAAAGCAGGGTTCACCTGTACGCTCCTGCAAATTACCAGGATATTCTACGCTCTCATCTTGATGATTTTGATATTCATCTGAGCTTTGAAATTGATTTTATTCCTCTTCAGGGGAAAGAGCCGGTACTTATTCTCGATGACAGGTATATTACAGTACATTCCTTCCCTCTTGAACACAGAATACCTGCATTCGGATTTCTCTTCAGGGAAAAAAATTCAGAAAGGAACATAATTAAGGAATTAATCACTTTTTATAATATACCGCCTGTGCGGATCCCTGCTATTAAAAAGGGGGAAGACTTCATTACTCCCGAAGGTAGTGTCATTAAAAATGAGGATCTGACAGTTCCCCCTCAGGAACCTCTGTCATATGCTTACTGCAGTGATACAAAATATTTCACTCGTCTGCCATCATTTGTAAAGGGGGTCAGCCTGCTGTATCATGAAGCTACATTTGATAAGACCAAAGTGGAACTGGCTGCAGTCACGGGCCATTCAACCTCCCTTGATGCTGCACGAACTGCCCTTGAAGCAGGTGCCGGATGCCTTGTTATCGGACATTTCTCTGCACGCTACAGGGATATATCCCTGCTTGTGGATGAGGCCCGTTCTCTCTTCAGTAAAACCCTTCCTGCCATTGATGGAAAGAGTTATGATATTAGCGAGCTGATAAATCCTTTGGAAAAGAATATCTATCTTTGATGGCTTATTATTTTTAAAAAAGCTGTTTTGCAGGAAAAAATATTAATACTTGATTTCGGATCTCAATATACTCAGCTTATAGCAAGGAGGATTAGAGAAATAAATGTCTACTGTGAAATACACCCATATAACCATTATCCTTTCCCGGATGAGAGCGTCAGGGGTGTAATTTTATCAGGAAGCCCGGCATCCGTGCGCGATAAGAATGCTCCCCGGCCTGATCTTTCAGCAATTAAGGGAAAAATCCCACTGCTGGGAATATGTTACGGGGCACAGCACCTGGTACATAACTATGGCGGAGAGGTCTCGGCATCCAATAGCCGTGAATACGGAAGAGCCAGCCTTATATCAATAAACAGTGAAGATCCGCTTTTCTCGGGGATAAAACCGGGAACTCAGGTCTGGATGTCGCACGCTGATACAATAACAATTATTCCTGAGGGTTATGAAATAACCGGCTCTACGGCCGATGTAAAAGCCGGAGCCTTCCGGATCAGGGGTGAAAAAACCTGGGGAATACAATTTCATCCCGAGGTATATCACACCACTGAAGGAACAAGGATTCTCACCAATTTTGCCGTTGACATTTGCGGGTGTTCACGGAACTGGACCCCCGATTCCTTCGCCGGCTCTGCAATAAGTAACCTGAAGGAGAAACTGGCCGGTGATAAGGTCATCCTCGGCCTTTCAGGAGGAGTTGACTCATCGGTAGCAGCCTTTCTGCTGCATAAGGCAATCGGCAAAAACCTTACCTGCATCTTTGTTGATAACGGGTTGCTTCGCAAGAATGAATTTGAAAAGGTCCTTGATTCTTATCTCGGACTCGGACTAAACGTTACGGGTGTTGACGCTTCCGACAGGTTCCTTGATGAGCTGGAAGGAGTAAGTGATCCGGAAACAAAACGTAAAATAATAGGACGTGTTTTTATTGAGGTTTTTGACGAAGAGGCCGGAAAGGTTAAGGATGTAAAATGGCTGGCCCAGGGAACCATCTATCCCGATGTAATTGAATCTGTCTCGGTAAACGGTCCTTCGGCAACAATAAAGTCGCACCATAATGTCGGAGGCCTTCCCGAACGGATGCACCTCAAGGTAATTGAACCCCTCAGACTTCTCTTCAAGGATGAGGTCAGGAGAGTGGGACAGGCCCTGGGGCTTCCCGAATCAATACTGAAACGGCACCCCTTTCCCGGTCCGGGTCTTGCGATCAGACTGCTTGGAAAGATGACCAGGGAGAAGCTTGCAATACTCAAGGAAGCCGATGATATATTCATCGAAGGACTTAAGAAATATGGATTATATGATTCCGTATGGCAGGCCGGCGTGATCCTGCTTCCGGTTCAGTCAGTGGGTGTTATGGGCGACGAAAGGACATACGAAAATGCAGTTGTCCTCAGGGCTGTTACCTCAACGGATGGTATGACAGCCGACTGGTCGCATCTTCCGTACGACTTTCTGGGAACGGTATCAAATGAAATAATTAACAGAGTAAAAGGAATAAACAGAGTCGTTTATGATATAAGTTCAAAACCGCCATCAACAATTGAATGTGAATAAAAGCCAGTTCCGGAAATAGAGGAACAGGTCCGGTCAGTAAACATTGCCCCAAATAATATATAAATCATTATGAATACATTCTTTAAAAGAACAATCGTAATTGCATTTGCGATACTCCTTGTCTCGGCATCGGCAACAGCACAGGTACTTACCGAACCGGCAATTAAGATAGCAAGAACATTTAACCTGATTGACGCATATTATGTAGACTCGGTAAATCTTGATATGCTCGCTGAAAAAGCCATTATAGAGATCCTGAAAAATCTTGACCCTCATTCCACATATATATCCGCAAAGGATGTAAAAGAGATGAATGAACCGCTGAACGGAAATTTTGAAGGAATAGGTATACAGTTCAATCTTTTGCGTGACTCGATCATTGTTATAGAACCTATCGCCGGGGGCCCTTCCGAGAAGGTAGGTCTTAAAGCCGGTGACCGTATTGTAACAATAGATAATGAGAAAGTTGCAGGTATCGGTATATCTACTGCAGGTGTACGCAGCAGGCTGATGGGAGCAAAAGGAACAAAGGTCAGCATCACTGTTTTCAGAAAAGGAGAGAAAGAGCTGCTCGATTTTACAATTGTTCGCGATAAGATCCCGATATACAGTCTGGATGCTGCCTATATGCTTGATAAAGAAACAGGATATATCAAACTGAATAAGTTTGCTGCCACAACCGACAGGGAATTTTCGGATGCTGTCTCGCAGCTGAAGAAACACAATATGAAAAACCTGGTGCTTGACCTGAGGGGAAACGGTGGAGGATATATGCTTGCTGCAACTGCCCTGGCTGACAAATTCTTTCCCGATAAGAGACTCATGGTCTATATATCAGGAAGAAAAACCCCCAGACAGGACCAGGTATCTTCAGGTAACGGAAGCCTGTCATCAGACAGGGTTGTCGTACTTACCGATGAAGGATCAGCTTCAGCAAGCGAGATCCTGACCGGGGCTCTGCAGGACTGGGACAGGGCTGTTGTTGTAGGCAGACGGACATTTGGAAAAGGATTGGTTCAGAACGGATTCTACCTTAACGACGGATCTATGATAAGGCTGACAATTGCCAGGTACTACACTCCCTCAGGGAGATCGATCCAGAGCAATTATAAGGAAGGTTATGATAAATACATTGAGAATTTCTACAAGAGATTTTCAGATGGTGAGATGGAAAATGCCGACAGTACCCACTTCCCTGATTCGCTGAAATATAAAACGCTTATAAATAAAAGAACTGTATACGGAGGCGGAGGAATTATGCCGGACGTGTTTGTTGCCGCCGATACATCATATAATTCAGCTTATTTCAGAAAACTTGCCGGGAAAAATGTTCTGAATTCCTACGCTCTCGATTTTTTTGATAAGAACAGGACTATTCTGACCGGTAAATACAAATCATTTGATGACTTCAATAAGAATTTTTCATTCAGTCCCGCTGATATAAAGGCCTTTATTGCCAGGGGTGAAGCCGAGGGAGTTAATTATGATGAAGGTCAGTTCAATATTTCACGTGACGAAATTCTGCTTATACTGAAAGGTATTGTTGCATCCAATCTCTGGCAGATAAAAGAGTACTTTCAGATAATCAATGAAAATGACAAGGTGATTGAGAAGGCCCTGAAAGTTATATCGGACCCGGTACTCTATAACAGAATTCTGGGATACCAGTAACAGGGGCGGGAGAAAAATGTAAAGATGAGATTTATTGCAAAAACTCTTTACGGACTTGAAAAGGTCCTGGCCGGGGAGATTATTTCGATGGGGGCAGCTGATGTTGAGGAAGTCAACCGTGCAGTCTTATTCCGTGGCGATAAAGAGTTGCTTTACACGGTAAATTACTGTGCAAGAACAGCGCTGTCAGTACTGATGCATGTGGCAGAATTCAGGATCAGATCAAAGGACGATCTGTACAAAGGAGGTTCTGAGATTGATTGGGACCAGCTGATGGATCCCGATGATACTTTTTCCGTCGTTCCGGTCGTTAATTCCCCTTATTTTACCCATACCGGCTATCCGGGACTTATTCTCAAGGATGCTATAGCCGACTGGTTCAGGAAAAAGTCGGGACGAAGACCATCGGTAAGTCACGACAACCCGGTTGTTGTAATAAATCTTCATATCAGTAATGATCATGTAACCATATCCTTAGATTCTTCAGTGGTTCCACTCTTCAAGCGCGGGTACAGGCAGGAACAGGTTTCTGCACCATTGAACGAGGTACTTGCGGCCGGGATATTACTCATTTCCGGATGGAAGGCTTCGGCTAATCTTACAGATCCGATGTGCGGATCTGGCACTATACCAATAGAAGCAGGACTCATGGCCTGTAATATTCCGCCGGGAAAAACAAGACAGTTTTTCGGATTTCAGCGCTGGAAGGATTTTGATGAGAAGTTATTCGAAAAAGTCAGACAGGATGCTGAGGCCCGTATCAGATCATCTCCCGTTAGGATCTCGGGAAGCGATATTTCGGAACAGGCTGTCATGCAGGCCCGGATAAATGCGGAAAGGGCTGGACTCCGGGATGTGGTTTCACTGGAGACAGCCGATTTTGCAACTCTGAAACCTGCAGGTGATCCGGGCTTTCTGTTCCTTAATCCTCCGTATGGAGAGAGACTTCTGCCAGATGATACCGACAGGCTTTACAATATCATAGGTACCACTCTGAAGCACAATTTCCATGGTTACACCGCATGGCTTATTACATCCAACAAGGAGTCACTCAAAAAGGTGGGACTGAAACCGGGTGCGAAATTTACAGTATTCAACGGGGCGCTGGAATGTGTTCTCCTGAAATATGAAATGTACCCGGGAACAAAGAAAATCCACTCCCTCTGAAATCTTCATTAATTCGTCATTAATCACCTCAATCCGCTGCCTGATCAAAAATAAAATGTAATATTAAAAAAACCGGCAGGAGGTGAGGCTTAAATTTGCTAACTTCAGATTTTTATTTTATTTGTTATTGGAATACCTGATTTTATCTAAAAGAAAGCTTGATGAGCTTTAATGTAGAGAATTATTTTAAAGAGCAGACGGAAGGTAATATTATGCTTTTGTACAAAGGTAATATTGATTCTGATGTCATCAATCAAATTCTTGACACTGTTGAGGTTAAGTTGATTGAGGTGAATGAACACTCAAGATTACGGAAAAAAGTTTATAATGTACTGGTTGAAAGTCTGCAGAATCTTTATCATCATGTCGACAGGGTTCCCTCTGATTTTGAAGATCAAACGGCTGAAAAATATGGACTTCTGGTTATAAAGAAAACTGATGACGGATATAAAATAATCACAGGCAATTTTGTCCATGATGACAATGTTGAAAGACTGGAGGAAAAGATCAGGAGAATCAACAGATCCAGCCATGATGAGATAAAAGAGCTCTATAAATTTATACTTAACCACCAGCGGATTTCTGCAAAAGGGGGAGGGGGGCTCGGCCTTGTCGATATTGCCAGAAAGACAGGGAATAAGCTTGACTATTCGTTCAAAAAATATAATGAAAACTACTCTTTTTTTTATCTTGATATACTTGTCGACGCGGAAACCTAAACAAAATTAAATCTCATAAAATATGGAACCGATCATCATCGAAGGAACCCCAAAGACACCTACAGTAAAGTTTGATGCAGCACAAGGTGTTTTTGAGATCAAAGGACGTTCAATTCCGGAAAACTCCGTTGAATTCTACAAGCCTCTGGTTGACTGGCTCGACAATTATAAGGAATCTCCTCTATCTAAAACTGTCGTGAATATCAAACTTGAGTATTTCAATACCAGTTCATCAAAGTGCATCCTCGATGTATTTAAAAAGCTTGAGGCAATTCATAAAGCAAAAAATGAAGTCGAAGTAAACTGGTACTATGAAGAGGACGATGAGGATATGCTTGAAGCAGGAGAAGATTATGAGTCAATAATCAGAGTGCCTTTCAAGATGATAGAGATTGTGGAATAAGCTACCGGAATTTTTTTGAACCTGATAATGAGGCTGTCTCTGCGGGGATAGCCTCTTGCTTTTTACTTTGTTAAGTCAGGGATCCTGGTCAATCCCTCTTCTCTTTCTGGCCAGTCTGGCTTCGCCCGAATCAAGAAGCTTCTTCAGGAGCCTGAAATAGAGAACTAAATAAAGAATAAATGTCATTACCCACAGAACTATTACGTTTACATAATATGTGTCGATACGATTGCCGAATATCTGCTTTGTCGGAGAATAGAAGTGTGCTTTTATAAACTTGTTTTCTGGATCCATAAATATCGGATCCATTTTTTGAATGAGCTTCCCTTTAAACTCTAATATTTTTGTCGGTTCGTTCTTGTTGATCGCAACCTCTTCAAGAGCCAGGTTGTAGTACCTGTCGCGCAACATTATGTATAAATTTCCCTCTTCTTTCTGAAGCTTTTCAATAAGAGCATTTCTTTTCCCGTCGGCAAAGTTGTAATAATCAATATAATATCTTCTCAGTAATTCTATATGCCCAAGGGCAGCAGCTGCTATCTCCGGCGTAATTTTGTCAGGCGTCAGATTCCCTGCATACTCAAAAGGTATTTCCGGAATTGAAAGCAGCTCACTGTTTATCTCATTAGATACTACGAGCAGGTCATTATTGAAGTCGGGACTTCTGTTCCCGCGCCGCAGATCATTGGATATGTCATCAAGCTTGAGCTTGAGGTCAGTGCACCAGAAGTTCCTCTTATAATTGCCCTTGCTTTTCATCTTTTCGTAATCGTAGAACTGCCTCTCGAACCTGTTATTAATGAACTGCTCGACAGCCAGCGCTTCATATCCCCAGCGGGCAGTAATGAACTCTCCGTAAATGGGAATTATGCTGGGAGAGGAGATGTTGGGATTTAGCTTCTCAAATTTGACCAGTACGCCGCTCAGGATGATCTGAGGTATAACCAGGAAGGGAATCAGGATATAAATTGTTACCACACTCTTAAAGCTGTCCGAGATGACCAGTCCAAGCATATTCGCTCCTGCCCAGCACGAAAAAAGTATAAGCCAGTATTCAAACGTCATTCCCCTGATACCGGTAATGCTGTTCCCGATAATCACAAAGGCAAATGCCTGGATTGCCGAGATAACGAACTGGACAAAAACTTTTGATGAAAGGTAACTGTTCCAGCTCAGGTTAAGGAAAGCTTCCCTCTTTAAGATTTTTCTGTCTTTGATAATTTCTTCCGCGCTGACTGTCAGCCCCATAAATATTGCCACAATTACAGACATGAAAATATATATCGGAAGGTTGCTGTTGTTGTACAACGTATAGTGTGCCTTTTTTAAGCTCTCATCAAAATATCTGATCAGGAATGCCAGGAAGAAAGCAAGAACCGGCGCTTCAAGAAGGGTAACAAGGAGGTATTGTGTATCCGCAACCTTTGAGAGAATATCACGCTGTGCAAATACTATGAACTGCCTGACCCTGTTTGGTGTTTTGAAGTTTATCTCAGGCAGGGCACCCCCCGGATCACGCCTGTCCTCCTTCTTTTCATCATTATACAGGTTTCTCCAGTCGGCAGGAGAGATCCTCCGCGTTTCAGTCGGCTGGCCGCTTTCAGTAAAAACTTTTGTTTCAACTATATTAAATATCTGTTCGGGATTTACATTACCGCAGACATAACACTCGCTTTCATTGTAATTCGCCTGTTCAATTTTCCTTTTAAAGTACCCGATCGAGTCAACGGGGTTCCCGTTGTAGATCATGTACCCGCCCGTATCAAGGATGATAAGCTTGTCGAACATCTTAAAGATTTCAGAGGAGGGCTGATGAATTACTATGAATAATAATTTGCCCTTTCTCGCAAGCTCCTTCAGCAGGTCAAGGATATTTTCAGAATCCCTGGAAGAGAGACCGGAAGTGGGTTCATCAAGAAACAGGATTGCAGGTTCCCGTATCAGTTCAAGGGAAATGTTAAGCCTCTTTCTCTGTCCTCCGCTGATTTTCTTGTTCAGAGGAGTGCCCACCTGGATATCCCTTATTTCGTAGAGGCCCAGATTTTTAAGCACGTTATCGACTTTCGAAACAATCTCATCCTGAGTCAGATTGTCGAAACATAGCCTGGCGTTATAATACAGATTATCAAATACGGTGAGCTCCTCAATGAGCAGATCATCCTGTGAAACATATCCTATCAGTCCCTTTATCTTGCTTTTCTCTTTATGGATGCTCATCCCGTTGATCAGTACTTCACCATCGGAGGGAGGGTTGATGCCGTTCAGTACGCTCAGCAGTGTTGATTTGCCTGCCCCGCTGGCCCCCATGATGCCAACCATTCTCCCGGATTCCTCCCTGAAACTCATATGGTGAATGCCTACCTCCCCGCTCTTAAACCTGTACTCGAGGTTGTTGACCTCATAAACCACCCTGGAGGCCTTAAAATCCTCCTTGAGGAACTGCATGGTGACATCCCAGTAATATATGGGAGATATTTTATAGCCTTTTATGGAGGATCCCTGACTGAAAGGGTAGACTTTATCTTCCTGCAACAGTGTTCCGTTCATGGAAAGCTCTCCCGACCCGCTGAACCTCACAAAGTACATTTTGACCGATGGAACAAGCAGAATCCATATCTGTCCTTTCAGCAAATCCTTTAATACATGCTTTGCTTCACGGACCTCAAAACCTTTTATGCCGTTTATTATAAGGAGATTAGGAGTTAAGGGAATATCAGAAAATGGATTTAAAACAAATTTTTCAATGATCTCATATTCGGCAGGAGTAATATTCAGCCCTTCGGCCAGGGTATTTATAAATCCCAGTTCCAGCTGACTGACCTGCTGGCCGCCTGATTTACAGAATTCAAGTACCTGGATAACAACTACGATTCTCTGACCCTTGTCCAGCTGCCCCTGTTCGTTTATCTCCTTGGAAAGCTTCCTTATCCTTATTGCAATGGCTCCCTCCCGGCGTTCCGGACTGCTTTTCTCGAGCTTTTTCCTTGCTTCATTATACTCCTTGTCATACTTGGCGAGATACTCATTTGCCAGTTCATAATTGAGCATCCGCCTGAGAAAAGCTTCAACAACACCTCTTCTGTCGCTGTCGTTGCTATGAGGCCTGGCAATTATGGCAAAAAGCTGCATAAGGGTTTCCAGAATCTTCTCACTCATAGGGGCTCAGTTATTTATTGCGGCATTGAAGATATGAAATTACTCATTTGATACAAATTTTCATGAGATTTAAAACCGAAACATTTTATCAGGGTTTTATTACTTGAGTCTGCTCCGAATAGTTAATTTACCTCTGGATCCCCTGAGAGGACTTTTTTATTGTGCTGAATTTCAGTGATTCCCCTTTAGGAGTCAGGGGTAAAAAACACTGAAATTCAGCATAATTGACTTTTCGTAGGGGACTCTTACTTTTTTTTCTTTTCCACGGAGAAGCCAAATTTCCCTATTAACTTCCCGGTTTCATAATACTTCCCGTGTGAATAGCAAAGGGGAACGGCATCATTAAGCCTGAAGACCCCTGTTTCCTTATCAATCAGTTCTTCTTCTGCATTCACGGCAACCACATCTGAAATGAACATATGGTGACTTCCCAGTTCAATAATATCCCTAACCTTGCATTCAATGTTAACGGGAGATTCCTTTATCATCGGGGCATTTATTTTTGAAGCCATTACCGGGGTGAGCCCCATTTCAGTGAACTTGTTATATTTTACTCCCGATTTAACACCGCACCAGTCTGTTGCAAAAGCAAGTGATTTTGTCGTCAGGTTGATGACATAGGCTCCGTTCTTTTTGATGATGCCGTAGGAATGGCGCTCCGGCCTGACGGAGATGTAACACATGGCAGGATCACTGCAAATCGTGCCTGTCCAGGAAATGGTTATGATATTAAACTCCCCGGGGTCGGCTCCGCAACTGACCATTACTGCAGGTAAGGGATAGATCATTGTACCGGGTTTCCATATTAGCTTGCCCATCTTTTTACATTTTTGGCTTCAAATATAGTTCTAATATTTTATCTGTGACAGGCCTGTTCATCCGCAAACCTCATGTCATATTGACATAAAGAGAAGCTGCTATGTGTCAAAATGATAGTGAATTCAGTTTTGTTGCGGATGGCAGATATTTTGCAGCATATCCTGTAAACTTCTGAAATATGAATCTGAACAATTTTACAATAAAGGCACAGGAATCGGTGCAGCAGGCATTTAATATTGCTGCAGCCAAAGGACAGCAATCGGTTGAATGTGCTCATCTTCTGAAAGGGGTGATAAGCGAAGCCGAAAGTATAACCGGATTTTTGTTCGGAAAACTGGGTGTCAACACTGGGACACTGGTGAAAGAGGTTGACACTCTTATCGATACGTTTCCCAAGGTATCCGGGGGTGAGGCCTATGTTTCCCAGTCAGTTTCCGAAGCTTTCAGAAAGGCAAATGACTATGCCTCAGGTATGAAGGACAAATTTGTTTCATCCGAGCATCTGCTGATGGGGATTCTTGATACAAACGACAAGGTATCGCGCATTCTGAAGGATCATGGAGTCACAATGAAAGAGCTGAAGGCTGCCGTGATTGAATTAAGGAAGGGAGCTACCGTTGAATCCCAGACCTCAGATGAAACATATGATTCCCTTAACAGGTATGCAATAAACCTGAATGAGCGGGCCCGTACCGGGAAGCTTGATCCGGTTATAGGAAGGGATGATGAGATCAGACGGATACTGCAGATACTTACCCGGCGCACAAAAAACAATCCTCTTCTTATTGGCGAACCGGGGGTAGGGAAGACAGCTATCGCGGAAGGTCTGGCACACAGGATTATAAGGGGAGATGTGCCCGAAGATATCAAATCAAAAATTATCTATTCGCTCGATATGGGAGCCCTTATTGCAGGCGCAAAGTACAAGGGAGAGTTTGAGGAGAGGCTGAAATCGGTTGTAAACGAAGTTATTGGATCGGAAGGAGACATTGTACTTTTCATCGATGAGATACACACCCTTGTCGGTGCCGGTAAATCAGAGGGCGCCATGGATGCTGCTAATATTCTTAAACCGGCTCTGGCCCGGGGAGAGCTCAGAGCCATTGGAGCGACAACATTAAATGAATATCAGAAATATTTTGAAAAAGACAAAGCACTTGAGAGAAGATTCCAGGTGGTGATGGTTGACGAACCCGACAGGGCAGATTCGATATCGATACTGCGCGGCATCCGTGAAAAATATGAGACACATCACAAAGTGATTATCAGAGATGAGGCAATAATTGCAGCAGTTGATCTTTCAACCAGGTACATTACCGACAGGTTTTTGCCCGACAAGGCAATTGATCTTATTGATGAGGCTGCATCAAGGCTCCGTCTCGAAATGAATTCCGTTCCGGAGGAGATCGATGAGGCCGAAAGAACAATAACAAGGCTGGAGATAGAAAAAGAGGCAATAAGAAGGGACGGAGACACGGTAAAGGCAGAGAAGATCTCACGCGAGCTGGCTGAAATTCAGTCGAAAAGAGACGATCTGAAGGCAAGCTGGAAGGCTGAAAAAGAGATGATAGAACAGGTGCAGGTAAAAAAAGAAGCTGTGGAATCACTGCGTTCTGAAGCTGATCAGGCTGAGAGAAGCGGCGATTATGGAAAAGTCGCTGAGATCCGGTACGGGAAAATCGTTGTGCTGGAGAAAGAGATCGCCGGGCTGAAGGAAAAAATTGAACAGAGAAGGAGCAAGGGTTCTCTTATACAGGAGGAGGTCAGATCTGAAGATATAGCGGCCATTGTCTCAAAATGGACCGGCATTCCTGTTTCGCGGATGCTTGAGAGCGAAAAGGAGAAACTGCTCAGGCTCGAGGATGAGCTGCATAAAAGTGTAGTAGGGCAGGATGAAGCTATTACAGCCGTTGCAGACGCGGTCAGAAGGTCAAGAGCCGGACTGCAGGATCAGAAGAAGCCCCTTGGCTCATTCATCTTCATTGGCACAACAGGCGTAGGGAAGACTGAACTCGCAAGGGCGCTGGCGGGATTCCTTTTCAACGATGAGAACCTGCTGACCAGAATTGATATGTCGGAGTACCAGGAGAGACATTCGGTATCAAGACTTATCGGGGCTCCTCCCGGGTATATAGGTTATGATGAAGGAGGTCAGCTTACTGAAGCCGTAAGGCATAAGCCTTATTCAGTTGTGCTGCTTGACGAAATTGAGAAGGCGCATCCTGATGTTTTTAACCTTCTGCTTCAGGTACTTGATGAGGGACGGCTCACAGATAATAAGGGACGAACTGTCAATTTCAGGAATGTCATTGTTATAATGACATCAAATCTGGGTTCTGATCTGATAAGAGACAAAATGGAGCAGTGGAAAAACAAAATGCCTGAGAAGGAAGAGGCTCTGCTTCAAAATGAGATCTTTATGCTGCTGAGAAGATCACTCCGGCCGGAATTTCTCAACAGGGTTGATGAAATTGTAATGTTCCGGCCCCTGAAAATTGAACAGATCAGGGAGATTGTGAAAATTCAGCTTAAAAAGCTCGACAAGCTCCTGGAGGATTATAAGCTTAAGCTCGATGTAACACCCGATGCACTTGACTGGCTCAGCAGCAAGGGTTTTGATCCGCAGCTTGGCGCAAGACCGGTTAAGAGACTTATTCAGAAAGTGATAATCAATGAATTGTCAAAAGAGATCATCGGAGGGAAAGTTTCTTCAGAAGATACCGTAGTAGTGGATGTGAAGGATGGGCACCTGGTCTTCAGGCCGGGTGAGAAAAAATAGGATCTTATTTTAATGTTTTCATACAATCGTCAAGATCGTCATATATCTGAAAAATGGTATGCAGGTGAAGTATCTGGAATAATTCCAATATTCTGGGCTCAGGATTTACAAACTTCAGGATGCCGTAGTTATTCCTTGCGGCCCTTGCGGCTGAGAGGAAACAGCCAAAACCCGAACTGTCAATATATTCAACTCCTTTAAGGTCAATGATCACCTTAGAATTTGCATTGTCAAATATTCTGCTGATACTCTCTTTGATTTCATCTGTGATCCTGGCATCGATCTTATTGACACTGAAGGATATAATATCTATTGTATCCTTTTTTTCAATATTGATCATTCAATCCTTAGTTAAGATGTTTCTGACTAAATCCTCCAGCTCGGCAATAGCTGCATCAGTCTCAGTTTTGAACCTTGAGATATACGATTCATAAAGGTCAGCTCCTTTTTCTTCCCTTGCCTGCAATTCAAAGGTTTTAAGCATTACTGCAAGATCATTCATCCCCATTATCGATACTGATGATTTTGCTTTGTGTGCAAGTAACCCAAGCAATTTGTAATTCCCGTTATCAAAAAGAGATTTCATCTCTTTCTGAATTTCAACGGCCTGCTCCTTGAACAGATCCACAAGCTCAGAGATAATGGCCGGATCACCCCCCGAAACAGAATCAAGGTATTCTGTGTTAATGAATTTATAATCCATAGTCCGCGGGCAGTTAAATTTAGTCAGGGAGCAAAGAATTAAGACAAATATAACAAAATTTTTATTCTGCAAAGGAAGCGGAGGGACTGAATTGTGCCTCACAAAGAGGGCCAAATGACTTTTTCAACAGCTCCCTGTTTCTGATCATGGAAATAAGTGCTATTTTTGCGGCAATAATATCCGGAGGATGATCCGGGTCAGATCGATGAATCAAATGAAAAACACTCCTTTTACTAACTTTCACATTGAGGCAGGAGCACGGATGGTGCCTTTTGCAGGCTATAATATGCCACTTGAATATTCCGGAATCATTGATGAGCATATAGCCGTGAGGAAAAAACTTGGCGTATTTGATGTTTCCCATATGGGAGAGTTCCGGGTTAAGGGTCCTGCAGCAATTGATTTTCTGCAATTTATAACCTCAAATGACGTTTCGTTGCTTTTTGACGGGAAAGTCCAGTATTCATGTTTCCCCAACGGAAGGGGAGGAATTGTTGATGATCTGCTGGTATACAGGTTCACCAGCGATGATTACCTTCTGGTAGTTAATGCATCGAATATCGATAAGGATTGGGACTGGTGCATGAAAAATACTGAAAGGTTCGGACTCACTCCCGGGAAAGATATTATCGATTCATCAGACAAAACCGCACAGCTTGCCGTCCAGGGACCACTGGCTCTGAAAGCCATGCAGAAGCTTACCTCAGCTCCGCTGGAAGAGATGGAATATTATACATTCAGGGTTCTGGAATTTGCCGGTATAAAAGATGTAATATTGTCAACAACCGGCTATACCGGCGCCGGAGGATGCGAGATCTACGTAAAATATGAGGACGGACCAAAGCTCTGGAAATCTGTTTTTGAAGCTGGTAAAGAATTTGATATCAGACCGATAGGTCTTGGTGCCAGGGATACTTTGCGACTTGAAATGGGCTTTTGTCTGTACGGTAATGATATAAACGATGAGACATCACCTATTCAAGCCGGGTTGGGATGGATTACCAAATTCAATGACCGCAAGCAATTTATTGATAAAGATCTGTTATTAAAGCAAAAGGAGGAGGGTGTAGGAAAAAAACTGAGAGGCTTTGTAATGATCGATCGCGGGATACCCAGGCAACACTATGAAGTCGTAAATTCCGCAGGTGAAGTTATCGGAGAAGTTACCTCCGGTACAATGTCGCCTATGATGAAACAGGGGATTGGCATGGCATATCTTAAAAAGGGCTACTGGAAGCCGGACACTGAAATATTCATAAGGATAAGGAATAAGGAGTTGAGGGCGAAAGTAGTAAATCTGCCAATCTATAATAATCAGTAATCCTCTGTTCTTTCCGGCCCGGAATCATGGATTTCAGTCGCGCACCGGATAAGAATAATAAATCCCGCGGGTAGATCAGTACTATATTGAGTGATAAGGATACAAATAAGCCTGTTATGGGTAAAAAGAAACTGGAGACGTGTTTGTCACCCGCTCTGTTTGAACCTGATGAGCACGCTGATTCAATTGTGATAATAATTGACGTACTGAGAGCATCCTCGGCGATCTGTACTGCATTTGCCAACGGTGCCTCCTCAATCATACCTGTAACTGATGCAGCCAGGGCCCGGGAATATAAATCCCAGGGTTTTCTTGTAGCGGCAGAGCGCGATGGATTTGTACTTGATTTTGCCGATTTCGGCAACTCTCCTTTTAATTTTACCAGGGATAAAGTGGAAGGAAAGACAATCGTTTACAGCACTACCAACGGCACGGGAATAATTAATATGGCAGCCTCGGCAGGAATCACAGCCATAGGATCATTTTTGAATCTGAATGCCCTTTCTGATTGGATCATTGATCAGCAGAGGGATGCATTATTATTTTGTGCCGGATGGAAGAACAGGTTCAACCTTGAAGATACCGTTTGTGCCGGAGCCATTGCCTCAAAGCTGATGGCTTCAGGTTCTTACTTTACAGAATGCGATTCCACACTGGCTGCCATGGATCTCTGGTCACTGGCTTATCCTGACCTCTCAGGATATATAGAGAAGACAGCCCAGAGAACCAGACTGAGAAATAAAATGCTTGACGATTGTATAGAATTCTGCCTTACCATCGATTTTACGGATAAAATTCCGGTGATGAATGACGGGATCCTCGTTAATGTTTTGGAATAAAAGATTAACATTTATCATTTAACATAAAAAACTCGTTTTATATTTTTGCAGATGCTTAAATAAATAATTGCTCATTTTCAATTATAAATATTCAACTATGAAGAAACACAATTTTTACGCGGGCCCTTCAATCCTTCCGGCATACACTATCGATAAGGCAATTGAAGGTATTAAGGATTTTGCAGGTACAGGATTATCTGTTCTTGAGATCTCTCACAGAAGCAAGGAATTTGTTGCCTGCATGGCCGGTACGATTGCTCTGTTTAAGGAACTGCTTGAGATACCTTCAGGTTATCATGTAATTTTTCTTGGTGGCGGAGCCAGCCTGCAATTTGCAATGGTCCCGATGAACATGTTGCAGACCAGGGCTGCATACCTGAATACCGGTGAATGGGCTGGTAAGGCGCTTAAAGAGGCAAAATTGTTCGGGGAAGTCATTGAGGTTGCATCCTCGAAAGACAAAAACTTCAATTATATCCCAAAGGGCTACACCATTCCCTCTGATGCTGATTACTTTCATATCACGACTAATAATACCATTTTCGGTACGGAATTAAAGAAAGACCCGGATGTAAAGATGCCTCTCGTTGCAGATATGTCATCTGATATCTTCAGCCGTCCCGTGGACATTTCCAAATACTCAATCATCTATGGTGGCGCTCAGAAAAACCTTGCTCCTGCAGGAATGGCATTTGTTATAGTGAAGGAAGAGGTACTTGGAAAGGTTTCACGTCCAATTCCATCAATGCTTGACTACAGGGTACACATAAAAGGTGAATCGATGTTCAACACGCCTCCCGTTTTTACGGTGTTTGCTGCACAGCAGACTCTGACATGGCTGAAAGGGCTTGGCGGAGTTAAAGCCATACAGAAAAAGAATATTGAAAAGGCCGGGATATTATATGATGAGATAGAACGTAACCGGTTATTTGTTCCCACAATTGCAGATCCTGAGGACAGGTCTCTTATGAACATCTGTTTCGTAATGGCTGAGAGTTACAGGGAGCTCGAAAATCCGTTCGCCGAGTTTGCAAGATCCAGGGGGATGTTAGGGATAGAAGGTCACAGGTCAGTGGGAGGATTCCGGGCCTCAACCTACAATGCCCTTCCGAAGGAGAGTGTTGAAGCGCTGGTGGATGTGATGAAAGAATTTGAAGCAAAGATCTGATCGCTCTTCCACACGCTACGGTCAATGGTCATCCTGATCAATAATTCTAAAAACATGGATACATGAAAGTTCTTGTTGCTACTGAAAAAGCTTTTGTTCCTGTTGCTGTCAGACAGATAAGGGAAATAGTGGAGTCTGCCGGACATGAGCTTGTCCTGCTCGAGAATTATAATAATATAACTGAATTAATTTCTGCCGTCTCAGATGCTGATGCTCTGATTGTCAGGAGCGACCAGGTAAATTCTGCAGTACTTGAGGCTGCACCAAAGTTAAGAATAGTAGTTCGTGCAGGAGCCGGATGTGATAATGTAGACCTGAAGGCATGTTCTGCCCGTAAGGTTGTCGCAATGAATACCCCGGGCCAGAACTCGAACGCGGTTGCGGAACTTGTATTCGGTATGATGCTCTATCAGGCTCGGGGTGGCTTCAGTGGCAGACCTGGAACTGAATTGAGAGGAAAAACCATCGGAATACATGCCTTCGGGAATGTCGGGAGATATGTTGCAAAAATAGCCCGTGGATTCGGAATGGAGGTATATGCGTTCGATCCTTTTATTGGTAAGGCTGATATGGAAAGTTCTGGCGTCAGGGTATGTGAAGATGTTGAATCATTGTACTCCGTTTGCCAGTATGTCTCTCTGCACCTGCCTGCAAACGATCTGACAATTAAATCGATAGGCTACGATCTGCTGAGCCGGATGCCACATGATGCAGTCCTGGTAAATACGGCAAGGAAAGAGGTAATCGATGAAGAGGGGCTTCTTAAGATATTCGGGGAGAGACCCGATTTCAGGTACCTGTCTGATGTGGCGCCGGATTGCAGGGGTCAGATTGAAGATAAATACTGTGAACGGTTTGTTTTTACCGGCAGGAAAATGGGTGCACAGACTGAAGAAGCAAATATTAATGCAGGGGTAGCGGCAGCCCATCAGATTGTTGATTATTTCAAAACAGGGAACGAGAGATTCAGAGTAAACAAATAACAAGAAATCATTAAATATGGCAATTGTTAAACCTTTCAGGGGATTAAGGCCCCCTGCTGAAATTGTAAAAGAGCTGGCATGCCTGCCATATGATGTAATGAACACCGCTGAAGCCAGACAACTGGCCGGGGGGAAGGAGCGTTCACTTCTTCATATTACCAGATCGGAAATTGATTTTCCCGGCGATATTGATGCTCATTTACCTGAGGTTTATAATAAATCAGCCGGCAACTTTCTTAAATGGCAGAATAACTCATGGCTTATCCAGGACGAAGAGCCACGCTTCTATATTTATGCCCAGACAATGCAGGGACGCACACAATACGGAATAGTCGGATGTGCCGCTGTTGATGACTACCTGAATGGAGTCATTAAAAAACATGAGCTTACAAGACCCGATAAGGAGCAGGACCGGATGGTTCATATCAGAACAAATAATGCCAATATTGAACCTGTATTCTTTGCATATCCTGCTGTAAAAGAGATCGATGATATTGTTCTTGATATTGTGGGCAGGGAGAAGCCGGAATATGACTTTATTGCAGAGGATGGATTTGGCCACCATTTCTGGGTGGTCAGGAACAGGGAGACAAACAACCGGATTGAAAAGCTCTTTGCTGAAAAGGTCCCTTTCACATATGTGGCAGACGGGCATCACAGGACCGCTGCAGCTGCCCTTGTCGGAAAGGAGAAACGTGACAGTAACCCTTCCCATGATGGCACTGAGGAATACAACTTCTTCATGGCAGTGCATTTTCCTGAAAACCAGTTACAGATAATGGATTATAACAGAACTGTAAAGGACCTCAACGGACTTTCTCCCGTGGAGATGATCTCAAAACTTGAAAAGAGCTTTATAATTGTCGAAATGGGGACCACTGAATATAAGCCGGTGAAACTTCATAACTTTTCAATGTATCTCGAAGGAAAATGGTACAGTCTTACTGCCCGCGAGGGAACTTACGACGATAATGACCCCATACGTGCTCTTGATGTCACAATCCTTACCGCGCAGATACTCGGGCCTGTTCTTGATATACAGGATCTCCGGAGATCCAAGAGGATAGATTTCGTAGGTGGTATACGGGGACTGGGCGAGCTTAAGAAGAGGGTCGACAGCGGTGAGATGAAAGTGGCCTTCGCACTTTACCCGGTGTCAATGAAGCAGCTGATAGCCATAGCGGATACGGGTAATATAATGCCGCCAAAGACGACATGGTTCGAACCAAAGCTGAGGAGCGGGCTTGTAATTCACCTTCTTGACAGGAAATAATCTTTTCAGTACTTCAGTTACACCTCCTGTTTTCCTACTTTTGCTATACCACAAATTATGTTATGTCAGATATAGCTTCAAATATTCGTCTCTTCAGACAAACCCTTCCTCCCACCGTCAGACTTGTGGCCGTCTCAAAAACAAGACCCGTATCTGATATCCTTGAGGCCTATAATGTGGGACAGAGATGTTTCGGGGAGAACCGCGTACAGGAGCTGCTTGACAAAAAGGAACTTCTTCCTGCTGACATAGAATGGCATCTTATAGGTCACCTTCAGAGAAATAAGGTGAAGCATATTGTACCATTTATAAGTATGATCCAGTCAGTGGATACATTCAGGTTGCTTGAAACGGTTAATTCTGAAGCATTAAAAATTAAAAAGGTTGTCGACTGCCTTCTGCAGATTCATATAGCAAGGGAAGAGACAAAGTTCGGATTCAGCATCGGGGAGATCAGGGAGATGATTGAATCTCCGGAATTTGAGACACTTAAGTTTGTCAGGATTTGCGGAGTAATGGGGATGGCGACTTTTACACCGGATACCGGCCAGGTCAGAAGTGAATTCAGTTGTCTTGCAGGTTATTTTAATGACCTGAAAGTCAATTATTTTTCCGGTAAGCCCTTCTTCAGGGAGATCTCTATGGGAATGTCGGGCGACTATAAAATCGCGCTCACGGAGGGTAGCACAATTATAAGGCTGGGGAGCATTATTTTCGGCAAAAGGATTTATACAGCCGGATGAAATCTGAAGTGATGCCAGATGATCTCCGCTTTCTATTCACTGCTGAGTATTGCAATAAGTTCCAGCCCGAGCTCCTTTTTTTCTTTTACTTCAGGCAAAGGGCTCTCCTTAATAATCCTGATTATCTCATCTTTTTTTGCCGGGCTTAATTCATGGACCGAATCTTCAATTACCGTAAGACATTCAATTGCAGTTACATAATCACCTTTTAGAAAAATCTCGGCCAGCTCTGACGAATATTGAGAATAATTAAGTCCCGATTGCCAGCACGACGATACAAGCATACTTATTGTTGCAGGATGAAGGGGTTTCTTTATTTCAGTGATGATCTCACTGGTGGCAGACTGATCCTTCAGGTCGTTCAGGAAATATTCAACTAATTTTCTGACAGAGGCATTATCAGATTTATCGTAATAAGCGACCAGCAAACCGATGGCTCCCTCAAAGGGTTGTTCTTCACGGAGCAAAACGATTGCCTCAGATATAAGGATGTCATCTTCCTTATCGAGTATGGCAGAAAGTTCCATGATCTTCTTATCTGATTTTATAATTATACTATTATTTCCGACAGATTTATAAATAGCATCAATAACTTACAGCTGTTTTTGAAAAATAAAAATAATATACTAATTTAGTCGGCAATTACTTTTGACACCTAAATTATTTAACCATGAATAAGAAATATGGAATTGGTACAGTGATCTTATTAGGAGTCTTATTATTTTCAAGTTTACTTACGGGGTGCAGGTCGTGCGGTACTAAAGCACAAAAGGATGGGGTAAAAGTGGAAGTTCCAAAGGGAAATACGACTGTTTATGAAGATTTAAAAAAGGCAGAGAAGATTTTCAACTCACTGCCATCACCACTTGAATCGGCAATGCTTATTAAATCTGCCGGCGCAAAATTTGATAAGTCTCTTCTCAATCCGGTAAGTAATGTAAGTAATTATGTGACAAATAAAAGCATGGCTTTGAATCTTGGGATATATACCTGCGATCTGAGTTTTGCCAGTCTTTACGAACAGACACAACTGATAATTGATTACATGAACGCAGCAAAGAAAATGGCAGATGGTTTAGGTATACTTAAGGCAGTTGATCAGGCTACGTTAGACAGACTTGAAGAAAATATTAATAACAGCGAAGTTATAATGGAGATTGTAAGCGAAACCTATATGAATTCGAATTCCTATCTGGAGGATAATGGACAGGCTGCAATAGCCACCATTGTCCTGGTAGGAGGATGGTTCGAGGGCTTATATATATCCACCCAGCTTGTTGATATGAACGATTTTAAGAACAGTAAGCTGGTAGGTAGAATCATCGACCAGAAACTTTCAATGGGCATCCTTATGAATCTGCTGGAAAGCAGCAAGGGGAATCCGGCTGTTGATGAAATTATGGGTCAGGTAAAAAAGCTGAAGGATGTGTTTGATAAAATCACCATAACCTCCTCGGCTGTTAACCCTGAATATAACAAATCCTCAAAGTCAACTTACCTGAAGTCTGAAGTCAAAACCGATATGACACCGGAAGTATTTAAAGAGCTTGCCGCAGTAGTTGCTGATATTAGAAATACATTTGTAAAATAACCTAGCCATGAGAATATTCAGAATTTTTCCGGTCCTAGCATTGTTCCTGTTTGCGACTACTGTAAATGTTGAGGCACAGTGTAAAGCTTTTGCCAAAAAGGTATGCCTTCCTGAACTTGGAACCTATACTCACGATGGGAACTATCATGCTGCTGTACTCGTGGAAGGGGAGGAGGCTGAACTATATAAGACATTTTATTCCGATATGGATTACAGGGTTGCGATATGTGGAGAGGATAAGCTTCCACAGATCGAATTCAAGGTTCTCGATGCCAATAAAAATGTGCTCTACTCGAATAAGGATGACAACTATTCCAAAACGTGGGATTTCAGACTTCAGTCGAGCCAGCAGCTTAAGCTGATCATCAAGGTTGGTTCATTTAACAAGTCAGGTGAACCGCCGGCAAGTGGCTGTGTTTCAATAATGTTTGGATTTAAAGTTAAGAAATAGTTACTCTTGTTGTGCGAATTGTAAAGCGGAGGCATTATTACGAATGTCTCCGCTTTTAATTTGTACTATCCGGCTTATATAATAAGGTATACAGATGATGCTTACTTAAGTTTATTTGCCAGGAACTTTCCGGTATATGATTCCCTGCATTTAACAAGGTCTTCCGGTTTGCCCTGGAAAACGATGTAACCGCCATCTTCACCTCCTTCAGGACCAAGGTCAATCACCCAGTCGGAACTCTTTATTACCTCCTGGTTGTGCTCTATGAGAATTACGGAATGGCCGTGTTCAACAAGCGCATTCAGGGATTTCAGCAGTTTGTTGATATCATGAAAATGCAACCCGGTTGTAGGCTCGTCAAAAATGAACAGGATATGCCCGGTGCCGCGCTCCTGGCTGAGAAAGTAGGCCAGCTTGACCCTCTGGCTCTCACCTCCGGAGAGAGTGCTTGAAGACTGTCCCATTTTTATATAGCCCAGTCCCACATCTGAAAGGGGTTTAAGCTTTTCGATAATTTTCTTTTCGTTCCTGCCGGGATGCTGATTGAAAAAATCTATGGCCTCATCAATCGTCATCTCAAGCATATCGTAAATATTTTTACCGTGATACCTTACCTCGAGGATGTCTTTCCGGAATCGCATACCCTTGCAGGTTTCACACGTCAGTTCCACGTCAGCCATAAACTGCATTTCCACCCTGATGATCCCTTCCCCCTGACACTCTTCACATCTTCCTCCCTCAATGTTAAATGAAAAATGAGAAGCTTTGAAGTTATTCTGAACCGAGGCCTGCTGTTCCGCATATAGTTTACGGATCTCATCATATGCCTTGAGGTAAGTCACCGGATTTGACCTGCTGGATTTGCCAATGGGATTCTGATCGACAAGTTCAACAGCGGTTATACCTGAAATATCACCTTTCATCTCGCCGAACTGACCGGGCCTGAGATTATTTCCATTTATCCTGTTTGAAAGCACCCTGTATAATATGTCGGTTACAAGGCTTGATTTACCGGATCCGCTAACCCCGGTGACAGCTGTAATTGTATGAAGAGGGAATTTTACATCAATAGATTTAAGATTGTTCTCCCTTGCACCTTTGATCTCAATGAAGCTGTTCCATTTTCTTCTTGACCGGGGAACAGGTACAAGCAGCCTTCCGCTGAGATATCCTGCCGTTAGTGATTTGTTTGCAGTACTGACATCAAGGCCTCCCTGGTATACCACCTCGCCGCCAAGCCTTCCTGCTTCAGGACCCATATCAATTATTTCATCAGCCGCCCTGATAATCTCCTCTTCATGTTCAACCACTATAACGGAGTTGCCGAGATCCCTAAGCTCCTTCAGAACCTTTATAAGCAGATTCGTGTCGCGGGGATGCAAACCGATGCTCGGCTCATCAAGTATGTACATTGAGCCGACCAGGTTGCTCCCAAGGGCTGTGGATAGGTTTATCCTCTGGGATTCCCCGCCTGACAGGGTAGCTGATAACCTGTCGAGAGTGAGGTAGGGAAGGCCGACGTCAATAAGGAATCTCAGCCTGACTGTAATCTCCTTTAATAATCTTTCAGCAATCTTTGCATCCTCATCATTAAGCTTTATGGCGGAGATATCCTTATAAAGTTTCCCTACAGGTGTTGTAACCAGGTCATTTATAGTCATTTCGCCAACTTTAACATAACCTGCCTCTTTTCTGAGTCTCGAACCTTTGCATTCCGGGCATGTTGTCTTTCCCCTGTAACGACTGAGCAACACCCGGTACTGGATCTTATATTTCTTCTCTTCCAGGTGCTCAAAGAACCGGTCAATACCATAGAAATATTTGTTCCCTTTCCAGAGAAGCGCCCTTTGTTCTTCGGTAAGCTGATAGATGGGTTTATGGATCGGGAAATCGAAGAGCTCAGCATTGGCAATGAGCCTCTCCTTCCATTTTTTCATTGATTCACCCTTCCAGCATACAATTGCATCCTCGTAAACCGAAAGATTCCGGTTTGGTATCACGAGATTTTCATCAATTCCGATTATCTTACCGTAACCTTCACATACCGGACATGCACCCAAAGGATTATTGAAGCTGAACAGATATTCGGTAGGCTCCTCAAAAAAAATGCCGTCAGCTTCAAATTTATTTGAGAAGCTCTCTCTCCTGATACCACCATCGCCTGGTATGATCGCCTGACAATAGCCTTTTCCGGTCTGGAATGCTGTCTGAGCCGAGTCGGCAGCCCTGCTTAAACTGTCTGCCGAATGGTCTATAACAAGCCTGTCGATAACGATATTTATCTGCTGTCCGGGCTTATAGTTTTTAAACGATTTTATTTCATCAATGCTGATCAGCCCGCCTTCAGATTCAATGCGGCTGAATCCCTGCTTGACAAGGAAAGAGAAATAATCAGAAACGTCAAGATTACCGGGGATCTCACCCGGTGAGGTAATTATTACCCTTGTACCCTCCGGAAGAGTTGCAAGAAAATCAACTATATCATCGACACTGTGTTTCTTTACCTCTTTTCCTGAGACCGGAGAGAAGGTGTGTCCGACCCTCGCAAAGAGGAGGCGGATATAATCATATATTTCAGTTGATGTACCTACAGTGGACCTGGGGTTGCGGGAATTGACCTTTTGTTCAATTGCAATTGCAGGGGGAATGCCGCTAATAAAATCCACCTCAGGTTTGTTCATCCTTCCAAGGAACTGCCTGGCGTAGGATGAGAGACTTTCAACATACCTTCTCTGACCCTCGGCATATACGGTATCAAATGCGAGCGAAGATTTCCCGGAACCGGAAACGCCCGTTATAACAACCAGTTTTTCCCGAGGAATTTTAAGACTTGCGTTTTTCAGATTATGTACCCTTGCTCCCCTGATTTCAATATACCCCTGCATCCCTTATTCGTTCTAAATAACCTTAAAATTCAGATAAAATCCAAAAGTAATACTTTCAAATTAAAAAAAATTGTTTTCTTTGTAATGATAAAGTAATCTTAACAAAACAAGACAGCCTATTGAAAACCTCTACTCTGATTAATTAAAAGAGAGAGATATGAATAAAATGATTTCCGATTATGAACTGATAATGAGGTTCATAAAAGGTGAGCAGTCTTGTTTTGAACAGCTAATCCACCGCCATAAGAACAAAGTCTTTGCGTATATAAGTCTTTATATCCGCGATCAGGCCCTTGCCGAAGATATCTTTCAGGATACCTTCCTCAAAGTAATTCAATCTGTCAAAACAGGCAGATATTATGACAACGGGAAATTTATCTCCTGGGTAATGCGCATAGCACATAACCTTATAATTGACCATTTCAGAAGGGTCAAACAGATGAATACCGTTTCAAATGACAATTACGAATCAGATATCTTCAATTCAAAAAGATTCGCCGAAAGCAACATCGAAGATGATATGATAAAGAGGCAGGTTCAGAAAGATATCAGGAAAATGATAACCCATCTTCCCGATGACCAGAGGGAGGTGGTCATCCTGCGTCACTATGCAGGTCTGAGCTTTAAGGAGATCGCTGAAATAACCGAGGTCAGTATAAATACGGCTCTCGGACGGATGAGATATGCCCTTATCAATCTCAGAAAGATTATGGAAGAGAAGAAGATAAGCCTGAGCGCCAACTGACTTTAAACTGCCCGGCAGAATCTCCTCTGCCGGCAGAACCGTCACGTAGAATATTTAAATTATTATACAATAAAAATTATCCCGGGTCGTTTTCATATAAAATGAAATCATGAAGCCTATGGGATTAATTTCTACTCCTTTTGTATCATATCACAATATTAATGTTGAAGAGATAGATATTATCGAAGATGCCTGGGGTTTAAATACCCAATTCTGTGATGTGATAAATATTCTCCGGCAGATAGATGCTGTACCGGAGAAACGCCTGACTGAAAGACTGATAGAGAAAATCAGAAGAAACAACTAAAATCTCCTGATCTTCGTCGTGCTCTGTGCCCTGCGTTCTGCTGGTCCGGCCCCCAAACCCCCCAAGGGGGGCTTTTGATTATCAGCTATTTACAAGTTTTCAGTATTACGTGAAGTGTCGTAACACGACACTGACAGTGTCAGCCGAAGCATCTGCGAAGGCTGAATACTGATTACTGAATACCGAATACCTTTTAACCCTGTGCTCTGCGCTCTGTGCTCTGTGCTCTGTGCTCTGAACTCATCTGTCTGCACTATTCCACCTTATGGACTCTGTCACCTGCCTGCCCGGCCACCAACCCCCCAAGGGGGGCTTTTGATTATCAGCTATTTACAAGTTTTCAGTATTACG
>VFSW01002261.1_pt1 | contig 29148 bp, 24 predicted proteins | sample 5358111 | NCBI WGS metagenome assembly VFSW01 (sample SAMN11554181, study PRJNA540505) | mine drainage metagenome | isolation source: sediment from site ElyBrook_90M | place: USA: Ely Copper Mine, Vershire, VT | collected 2017 | reverse complement strand
CGATCAGGCCCTCGCATTGTCCGGCTTGTTGAATCCGCGCATCGGCGGCCCCTCTGTTTATCCGCCGCAACCCGACGGCCTCTGGAAAATTGCGTTTCGCGGCGAGGAGAATTATCCGACCAGCGCCGGCCAGGATCGCTGGCGGCGCAGCCTCTACACCATCTGGCGCCGCATCGCGCCCAACCCAACCATGCTGGCTTTTGACGCGCCGAGCCGCGAGGTATGCACCCTCCGGCGGTTGCCGACGAATACCCCCCTGCAATCGTTCGTCACACTTAATGACCCCGCTTTTTTCGAAGCCGCGCAGGCTTTTGCGCGCAGAATTCTTCGCGAAGCCAAAGGCGGCACGCGCGCAAAAATAAAATGGGCGCTGGAATCCACCCTCGCACGGCCCGCGACGGCCACCGAAATCGCGGCGCTCAATGATTTGCATGAAAGAATATCACGCGAAATTCGCGCCAATCCCGACAGTGCGAAACGCCTGGCGGCCAGCCCGGAAGTGCCTCTGCCGCCGCAGGCGGATGCGGTTGAATTGGCGGTGTGGACAACCATCGCAAACGTGCTGCTGAATCTCGACGCGGTCCTGGTAAACCGATGAGTAACGGAGAATCATTATGAATCACGAAATCTTTTCGCCGCGCCTGCGGCAATTGCACACCATCACCCGGCGGCAGTTTTTGCACAACGCAGGGCGGATCAGTCTAGGCGCGATCGCATTGCAGTCACTGCTCGGAAGGTCATCGGCAAAGCCGGCTCTTGAACCTCGTCTAAATCTGCTCGCGCCAAGAGTTCCGCCGAATCCGGCCAAGGCGAAGGCGGTGATTTATCTTTCGATGAGCGGCGCGCCGCCCTCGCTGGACATGTTCGATTGGAAACCTGAGTTGGCGAAGCTGAACATGCAGGATTGCCCAGCGAGTTTTACGGCCGGCGAGAGGTTTGCCTTCATCAAAGGCACACCCAAATTGCTCGGCTCGCCCTACAAATTCGCGCAATACGGCAAGGCAGGTCATTGGGTAAGCGAATTGCTGCCCGAGACCGCGAGGATAGTGGACGATCTTTGTTTCGTCCATTCGATGAGCACGGATCAATTCAATCATGCGCCCGCCGAGCTTATGATTTACACCGGTCAAATGCGGGCCGGCGGCGCTTCGATCGGCTCGTGGACCACCTACGGACTCGGCTCGGAAAACCAGGATTTGCCGGGGTTTGTCGCGCTGTTGAGCGGCGGCAGCGATCCCACGGGTGGCAAAGCTTGCTGGGGGAACGGCTTTTTGCCGGGAGTTTATCAAGGTGTGCAGTGCCGAAGCGTCGGCGATCCGATTCTTTACACCGGCAACCCCGACGGAATGAGCCGTCAGATGAGGCGCGATACCTTGGATGCGTTGCGGACCATTAACGAGGAAGAGGCGACACTTTTCGGCGATCCGGAAACAGTGACGCGCATCAACCAGTACGAGCTGGCTTACCGCATGCAAGCGAGCGTGCCGGATGCGTTCGACATCAGCAAAGAGCCGAGGGGCATTCTCGAAATGTATGGGGCCGAACCTGGCAAAGGATCGTTCGCCAACAATTGCCTGCTGGCGCGGCGTCTCATCGAGAAGGGCGTGCGCTTTGTTCAATTGTTCGACTGGGGCTGGGACATCCATGGAACCGGCGCTCACGATGATCTCATCACGAAATTCCCGGCAAAATGCCTGGAGACGGAGAAGGCGTGGAGCGCGCTGGTGGCCGATTTGAAACAACGCGGCATGTTGGAGGACGTTCTGGTCATCTGGGGTGGCGAATTTGGCCGCACGCCGATGAACGAGGCCAGGGGTGGCAGCAAGTTCCTTGGCCGCGATCACCATCCTCACTGTTTCACGATGTGGTTTGCGGGCGGCGGCATCAAGCCCGGCATTAAATTCGGGCAGACCGACGAAATCGGCTACCATATCACTCAAGACAAAGTCACAGTCCGGGATTTGCAGGCGACGGTCCTGAAGATTCTCGGCCTTGACCCGTATCATTTTACGTACCCGTTCATGGGGCTGGATAATCGCCTCATCGGTCCTGCAGGCGACGGTTCGCCCATTGAAGACATCATTTCCTGAACGCGCAGGCCGTCGCCAACCTGCAGTCCATGAGGTCTTGGCCTTTGGCGCTGTGGGTGGCAGAAATTCCGTCGAGCATCGAAATGATTGATTGGTCAGGATTTGCGGCCAAGCTGCACGGGCATGTTTGAAATTCTCTGGATCATTCTGATTTACGTGCGGTCGTTGCTCCGATCTCAGCACGAACTCGCCTTGGAAGCGCTCACCCTGCGCCATCAAATCATGGTGCTCAAACGGCGAAGGCCCAGGCCGAATCTCCGCCCGTGGGACCGCCTCCTCTGGACGATCCTCAAGAGAACTTGGCCGAACTGGGAAGCTCCCCACGGTGCGCCCTGGCTACTCTCGCTGGCCCAGGGTGCGAATCCAGATGTTGCGAAAGCGCACCGGGTTATTGTGGTCCTGCAACTCGATAAAGACTTCGGGAGCGTGCGGGGGAGGATATTTCGAGAGCGATTTCCACGGCACCAGGGAATTGATGCCGTCGGTCATGCCCGCTAGTTCATAATGATTCTGAACAACAACGCCATTATGAATAACAGTAATCATGGCTTTCTTGGTCAATTCGCTTTTTTCGTTCCACCGCGGCGATTCAAAAATGATGTCGTAAGTCTGCCACGCCCCGGGTGGCTTGGAGGCGTTGACCAGCGGCGGTGATTGCCCGTAAATGGCTGCGCACTGGCCATCGGCATAAGTTTTCGCCTGGTAGGAGTCCAGCACCTGGACCTCGTACATATTATTGATTAGGATGCCGCTGTTGCCCCTTCCCTGGCTGCTGCCCTGCGGTGGATTGGGTTCGGAGAATTCAACGTGCAACTGAAAATCCGCCCACTTCCCGCGAGTCCGAATGCCGCCGCCACGCTGGGTTTCGACGTAGCCGTCTCGCACATTCCATTTTGCGTCCTGCCCATCGCCAGTTTCCCATTTTGACAAATCCGTTCCGCTAAAGAGAATCTCCGCATCCGATGGCGCGGGCGCATTCTGGCTGAAGTTTTCACCGGGAGTGACAACGCGCGGCTGCGGACGATCTGGATCATGGACATGCCATTGGCCATCCGCCTCCATGGGCGTGTCCTTGAATCCATCGATCGGTTCGGAATTCGCCGTCAAAGCCAGTAACGAACAGGAGGCCATCGCCAAGCTGATTGAGCGGCGCAATAAAGGGTATCTTTTCATAGTTATGAAAGGTGTGGAAAGGATCAAAAGGCATTTCTTGTCAAATAAACAAAACTTGGCCGTCTCACGGCCCATAAATCGCTGTCTGCCTTTTTGAAAAAACTGCCGGGCGCCGCGCTGGCGCGCCCACTGCGGTGACCGCGAAGTTATCAAAAAAGGCCGCATGTCTTTCATTCGGATTCTCATCGGTCATCAGGCCGGCCATTCCATGTGCATAAAGTGTATTTGTAGCGGAACATACTTGAGCGCCGTCCACAAAGCCAGTCAGCACATCGCCGGCAAATTGCAATTTGAGATTCCGCCATTGATTGGGGCCTTTCTTTGCAACGCGGCCTGTGGCCAGTTCGATATCACTTATCTTGTTGGTAGTCTGCGTGGAGGCATACAAGCCGCATCTGCCGTCGACCGCGAGCCGGAAGTAATACGCTTTCGGAATGCATCCGTAGCCTTCACCCACGTTGTTGACGCGCCCCATTACTCCCGCAGACCCGCCATTTGTCAAATAGACATCGGCGCTGACCTCATAATCGTGCCATTTTTGGTCGCCAATAATGGTGTAGGGCATCCATTCCGGCGCCCAGCTTTGCGCCTTTTTTGAGAGCGCCTGGCTCAAGCATTTTCCGGCGCCACCAGGGCGATCCGTGATTTCAAAGATGCTTGCGATATCGGCAGTGTAATGCGGCAAATAACCCCAATCCTTTGGTTTGGAGTATTCATCGAAAGTTTCGTAGTACGGAAACGGGAAATCACTAGCCGGGGGAACGTCACGAAATGCCCCTTTCTGCTGCCCTCTGGTGGTGGAAACGGAGTAGACGGAATTTGGCGCTAGCTCAATCGCAAACATCCCGCGCCTGGGTTTGATGCTTGGAAGTTGAACGAATTGGGCGGAGGTATCGCTTCGCCAAACGCAGAGCTTCCCCGAGGACAATCCGCCACTTATCTTGAAGGTGACGCTTTGGGGCGCATCGGCGCCTTTGGTTTCGATGATGACGCTGTAATCATTTCCGGGCGATTTAAGCGTGACGAAGGTTCCGCCACCGAGCAATTGCCCGCACCCGCCGTTGAGATATTGCCAGCCAACCTTTGAGAATTGCCCATAATGCGCGTAACCCCATAAGACCTCGCGGGCGCGGTAATTCCCGCTCCACGGTGAATTGGCGATCATGGCGGCTGGATCCTCCGAATACGATTCGAGCGGATAAACTGAGCCGACAAGATACCACGCCACAATTTTGGTGACTCCGCTCCGAATAAAATTCTCGTTGAAAGCCTTTACGAGGCTGATTTCGCAGTCAAATCCCTTCTTGTAGACGTGCTCTTCGGAGTTCCAAATCGGTTTGCGCAACTCATCCGCGATTTTTCGCACGTCCGGCGGCGCGGGTGTCTCGGCCATGGTATGATTGCTGAGTATATCCACAGAGTCTTTCAAGGCCGGATCCGTAGCCATGTCTTTCACCCAATCGAATTTGGTTTTGTCCCAGTTATCAAAGCCGTGGAGTTTTACGGTTTGCAGTCCGTTGGAATTCAACGTCGCCCGGAAGATTTTCGCGAAATGCTCGTTGACTCCCCGCTCGTTGCGGCAGCCAATGGCGTCGAGATTCAGCCCGTAGCAGTTCTTCAGGCCTTTAATCCATTGGACGTAGTAGTCGCACATATCCTGCGACCAGAAATCTCCCTGGCCAACCCAACCCGGACATCCCCAGGCGCAAGCGTCCAAGGTCAGCGCAGGATTGCGCTTCTTTGCTTCGCGCATCAGCCACCATTCGTAACCCCGGCTGAAATTGAGGTCGTCCCGTGAGTGCATGTGGCTGGGTTCGGCGCCCTGAGTTGAATTTCCGTCGCCCGGCACTTCGACCAGGAGCGCGCTCATGGAAGCGCCGAATTTGGGCTTGAAGAGCAAATCCAGTATCTGGCTCCGTTGCGGTTCGGGATAATCTTTCAACAAGACAGACGTCGCGCCGCCTCCGCTGACGGCGCCAATTCCATCGAAACGCTTGCCGCCCGCCCCGCCGTCCAGCGAGATGCTCTGGTCTGCAAAGCCCGACGAGAGGCCAATGAATAGGCAAAAGAGATATAGAGATTTCAGAAGAGTTATCTTATCGAAAGAACGTCGGACGGCAAATTATTACTCAGTAACCGGCCGGCTTGCCGTCGGCGGAATAAGTGCTCCACCAGAGAAACGTTTTTGGAGTCTCGCCGACGCTGCCCGAGGTAGCCGAGGCCCCATTAAACTGGGAGCTCGTGATGAACAGGCTCCCACCGTCCACGCGGGAAATAATTCCTCCCGACTTGTCGTGCAGCGGCCCGATGCCCTCAGTGCCGGATGGATTTGAGACGGGGGTGCTCGGGAAATTGGAGCCATCATTGAATTCGCCGGACCCATTGGGTGGGTTGGAATCCGGCTCCCAAAACAAATAGCAGGCCGGGCTCCAGATGCTGCCAAGTTTGGTGGTTTGATCGATATCCGGATCCGGGAACCCCGCCACGGCGCCATTCATAACATAGCTGCAAAGCTTGTTGGCGCGGCTTTTGTAGCTCGTGATTTGAATGTCCACCGAGCAAAGATATATGGCTTGGTTGTGCACATACGGCCACCATAGGCCCTGCTGATAGGCTGAACTTGGATTGTCCACATAGTGGGGCGCCGTCGGGTCCGGAATGGAGCCGGTGGCTTCATACAGCCAGCCAAAGGCGTCTCCGCCATTGGGAGCCGAGAGGGCGTTGCCGCCGTCCCAGTTACAGAAGGCGAGGTAATCCTTATTGTCGTTCGCGTACATGTTGCTGGCCAGCCCCAATTGCTTTTGATTGTTGATGCATTGGGTTTTGAGCGCTTGCTGCTTGGCCATTGACAGGGCGGGCAACAACATGGCGGCCAGAATGGCGATGATGGCGATCACCACCAATAATTCAATCAATGTAAAACCTGGATCACCACCAGCCTGTGCTCTCCCAGATCGAAGGTTCATTGTTCCTTTCTTGCGGCTCTTTTTTGCAGTTTCCGAAAACAACTATTGCACTTGTATCTTATAAAACGTGGCAGGCGCCGTCGGACTCACCATGTATGGCGATGCCGCCCCAGTGTTGGTTGTCCATGAGCCCAATAGGTTGGTTGATTCGAGAAGAATTCCAGCCGACCATTGCAATTGCAAACCTCCATTGACCTTTTTGGCGTTCAAGGTCACGGTTCCAAGGCTCAGTCCCAGATCAAAGGTCGCATCGTAAACGCCTCCGGCCGAGTCCTCAGTGATAGGCCCACCTGTAGGCCCAATGAGCACGGCTTGTCCTCCGGCATACGGATTGCCGCTGTCGCTCGCCTCCTCGTCCCAGCCAATGTCATAGCTTTGTGAATGGTCCCGCCCGAACGTATAAGCATAAGTGGTATTAGGCTGCAGAGGGACGGAAATGCCACCGAACCCGATCCAGTCGGTGTCATTAACGCCGGTCGTTAGAACGAAGTTGGTTTGGGATTCGTAGGTCGCAAACAAGGTGGCATTCGTGGTATTGATATTCACGCTATAAATTCGCAGGAAATAACCCTGGCCGCCGGGCGGCAAGGGCCCGCCGCTCCCACCGGCGAGGAGAATATCGACGTTGGTGAGATTGTACCCCAAAGGGTTTGATCCCGTTGTGAACGTCTCCCCGGGAGGCGTGCCATTATCAAAGTAATAATTTAAACCGGCTGGCTCGCCTGAAGTGGAGAGCAATTGGGCAATATCGTACGGCCTGGGCGTTGGCGGGTTGGCGCCAAGATCGGCAAGAGCGCCGGTAGAATTGGCGTAGATAATGGTCAGTGGAATAATTCCACTTGTGCTTGTGCCATAGGTATTGCTGACGATAACATCGTAACGATAGACACCTGGCTGCCATCCAGCGGTATTCAACAAAAGGTTGGAGCTGTTGTTGGCAGATATGTTGGTCAGGCTTCCTCCGCTGCCGCCATCGGTTTGCCATTGATCCCTTAACGGAGAGGCGCCGGAAGCATTCTCGTCTAGCGTAATTTGCGCGCCCGCCGTCTGTGTGCCGCCAGGGGAGTTGACAATTGGCGTTGCTTGCGGCACGGTGGCGGCAACTCCGACCGGCGTCAAGCCGATTTCAAACACGCCCGAATTGCCGCCTGTATCCAGCGAAATGGCTCCATTGCCAGGCGAGATCAAACATGCCAAACCGACGGAGTCATTCGTCACGGACGCCATGCTGGTGTTCAATTGGGCATAGCCGGTGTTATCGTTGGCGAAGGTGTAGGCGTAGGTTGTATTGGGCTGGAGCAGCAGGCTCAAGCCGCTCCAATCCAGCCAATCTCCGAATGTGAAGTAAGAGCTGGCGTTGGTGTAAGCTTGTATGATCTGCCCTCGCGTTTGATTCGAGTTGACCAAGTAAATATGGTCACCGTCGCGTTTCCCACCAACCGTTTCCTATTTGATTCCTATGGCGACGGCTTTTGGGCTGTCACCAATGCCGGAAACGGCCTGGTCCTAACCGCCAATTCCTTCGGCGCCAGCCAAGAGTCTTACACCAACGGCGCCGCCGACCAGCAATTTCAGTTGCTTTATGACCTTCAGAACAGCACTTTCCACCTTCGCCAGCGCTCCACTTGGCAATGCCTCGGCCTCGCCAATGTCGCCGCTGTCGCCACCGTGGCAAATTATACGGGATTAAGCCTTCAACAATGGCATTTTGTTGACGCCGGCTTCGGAAATTTCCGAGTCGTCAACGCGGCGACGGGCCTGGCCATTCAAACGGATAATGGAAATCCCGCCGCCGTGACGTTGCAGTCCGTGTCCAGCAATTTGTCCCAGTTGTGAAACTTTTCTTATCAAACCCATTACCCGAAAAAGGGTTGCGCGGGCTATGAGGAAGATTACGCCCAATTTGGCCTTCATTGGGCCTATAATTACGACGACCATCCCTCCACCAATCTGCCGCCTGGCGTGAATTATGTCCCGATGATCTACGCCGCCCAATACTGGGAGCCATTGAGCGATGCGCAGTCGCGCGATGCCGCCTGGCTGTCGGGGGCGCAGCCGGATTATCTCCTAACCCATAATAAACCCGACAACACGGGCGCAGGCGGAGGCTCAAACACCAGCACCAACGACGCCCTTGGAGCCTGGCCGCTGATAGAGTCCTTGAACCTCCCGCTTGTCAGCCCAGCCGTCCAAAACACTTTTGATGCGTGGCAGTATAGCTTCTTCAGCTCCGTCGCCAGCAATCATTATCGGGTGGATTACACGGCTGTTCACGAGTACGTCCCCCCAAACGCATCCTCACTGCTGGGCCTCGTTTATAGTGTTTACACGACTTTTGGCCGTCCAGTCTGGCTTACGGAATTCTCGCCGGTGGACTGGGGCGGCAATGCGGGATGGACCGTGGATGACGATTATAATTTTCTCGCCGAATTTCTATAGATGGCGAGGGCGATGAATGGCTCAAGCGCTATGCCATATTTCCTATCAGCGGCACGAATCCCAACCCTCCCTATACTAGCGTCACGGCGGGTTATCGCGGGAATTTTTTCGACACGGATGGCGCTACCCTGACGCCCTATGGGGAACTCTACGCAGCTTGGGACGGCAAAACCAATTTGCAGGCCCGCACGCCTTATTTCATTCATAATCTTGGCACCAGTTTTCGCCTCACCTCCACCAACTCGCAAGCTTCACCGCAGCCAGCGACGATCTACACCCGCGATGCGTCGGCCCAATGGGCCTTGCTTCCTTCTCCGACCACGAACCAATAAAATTCTCTTCCGACCCCAACCCGCCGGCAATATCACCGGTGCCCGGGCCTCGTATGACTCCGTCCAAGGCCGCATTGTGAGCGAATGGAGAAAACTAGGCCGCAAACTCACCCTCCATGTTGAAATTCCCGTTAATTGCACCGCTACGGTGTATGTGCCGAGATTGGATACAGACCGGGTGTTTGAAGGCGGGCACGAGGCCGCCTCCGCGCCGGGAGCCCGCTGGCTTCGAGAAGAACCCCATCAGTCCATTTTTCAGGTTGGCTCCGGCGTGTATGATTTCTCCGATGGGCAAGCCGGTATGTAATGCTTCGATTTCCGGCAGTTAATAAGAACTCGGCTGACTAAATCCATGCCGACACGCTTGTCTTCATCTCTGATGCAGATTTACGCCAAGAAAATTTTCATCCCGGATACCAGCGCGAAATAGATATTGTCCGGTTCAATAGCTCGAACTGATGCGGTAAAACCGCTGCGGGAAATTGGGGGCGGATAAATCAGAAAGTTGGAACAGGCCGTTTTGATCAGCAACAGCGTTGGTCACGGAGATCCAAACAACGGGCGGGGTAAGGTTGGTCGCCGCGCTCAGTGTATAAGTTACGCCCGCCGCGCCGGCGCCGCTGAACTGAAAATTGCCACCGGCGCTTTGCGATAGCGACACAAAGCGCGGCCTCACGGTGGTCACCACCGACAGCGCGCCGTGGGTCAACGCGTTCGTGTTCCAAGCCAGTCACGCGCCGAGCGACGGCAAATTCAGGGTTGCAAAACCGCCGCTGTAACTCGCGGCGGAAAAAATAGTGAAACTATCTCCCGCGGTGAGCGGCGCGCCGAGATTGTTCACCGTCAAAGTGCCGCCGTAAGTCATCCCGCTCGTGGGCAGCCTGATTTGGTCGTTGAGTGGCGCGCCGTTGTTGCGGTTCACTTTCATCACCAGCGAACCGTTCAACACGGGTGAATGGCTCATCGTCAGCGTTCCGATGACGCCGGATGCGCCCGGCGCAATCGTGCCGCGGTTGATGATCGTGCCGTTGACCGTGCCGCTGCCCGATAAAGTTTCAGCCGCGCCCAGCGTATAACCGCCGGCGACCGCCGATACTTCGAGCAGCGCTGCGCCTCCGATGGCGATGCTCCGAGAATTGGCGATGGAACCGGCGCTGCCCAATGCGACCGTGCCCGCATTGATGGTGGTCGCCCCGGTGTAGGAGTTGGCGCCGCTCAAGGTCAGAATGCCGGCGCCATTTTTTGTCAAACCGCCATCAATCGCACTGTCGCCGTTGATGGCGGAATGTTGCAAGGCCTGGCCAATGGTCACGTTGAATCCGGCGGTGTCAATAATCGCGCCGTTGTTGCGGATGTTGGCGCGCGTCAAGCCCTGCAGAAAGAGCGTGCTGCCGGCGGTGGGCTTGAGCGTGCCGCCGTTGAAGTTGAACAGGCTGCTGCCCGTCTTTACCGTAGCGGTGATCTCTGGCACGGTCAAGGCGCCGCCATTCAGATTATAAGTGTTGGTGCTGGCCGTGCCGCCATAGTCTAAATCCAAATTGCCGCCGCCGCCTGCCGTCACGCCGGCATCGCTGTAAAACGTCACCGTCCCGCCGAGTTGATTCACCACGTTGGAACCTGTGTTGTTATTGCCGCAGGACATTTTGATGGACGCGCTATTTTCAAGAAAAAGATTGCCGCTGCTAATGTCCAAATCACCGGAGCCGCTGTCCCAATAGCCAACCACCAGCCATTTGGACGTGGTGGGACCGAGGATGAAGTTGCCGCCGTTAATAGCGAGTTTGCCAAGACCTTTTCCGGCGAACTCGATAGTGGCATCGTTCGTGGAGATTAACGTGCTGCCGCCGCCCAAAGTGACCGACCCCGAAATCGTATTATCTAAATAATTTCCGCGCGCCACCGTCAGAGATCCCACGGACAAGTTTGCGTTGGCCACCGTGACTGCGCCAGTGGCGACGTATTGCGATCCGTTTTGGTCCGAGCCACCCACGCGAAGTTCGCCCGCCATCGCGAGACTGCCGCCGGACAAGGCGAGATTGCCGCTGCCGGTGAGATAGCCAACGGTGGAAGTGCCGCTGCCAAACGAGGTGGTTCCGCCGAAGACGTTCACGTTGCCAGCGCTGACAGTCAGACCGCCGCCAACGTTGTTCGCGCCTTCCAATGTCAACGTGCCGCCGCCGGTTTTGGTGAAACCATAACTGCCGGCCATCGGTGTGGAAATCGTCGCGGTGTTTTGATTTACGGCAATCGCCGGCGTGATTCCGCCACCGCCGTCGAGCGTCAGCGTGCTTGTTCCCGATAAAATCCAGTTTTGGGAACCGGCAGTGTCGCCGAACCGCAATCCTCCGATAGTGCGGGGGCTGTCGAGCGTCACCGTGTGGTTTGCGGTGATGTTGATGGTGCTGAAATCCGCCACGCGGCTGAGGCCGTTGGCGACTGCGCCGCCACTCCAATTATTGCTTGCGCCCCAATTACCACTGGCATTGTTCGTCCATACGCCGCTGGTGAAATTTGGATTTTGCGTACGATTGTAAAGCATCGCGATTTGCGCGGCCGTCATCGCGTAATCGGCAATTTCCACTTCGTCGAGTTTGCCGCTGAACAACGGATCGGCGGAGAACTGGCTCTTTCCGAGATAATTCTTAGTCGGGCTGAAGTCCGCCGGCCTAATCGTTACGCTGGCGGAGGCGGCCTGCGCGCCATTGACGTAGAGGATGGCGGTGCTGCCGTTGAGCGTGACCGCCACATGCTGCCATGATCCAGATGCCAGCACGCTGGAGCGATCCACGGTCTGTTCACCGCTGCCATCGTTGATGGCGAAACGCATTGTGCTGCCGGAACTCGGCGTGAGATACATGTATTGGCTAGGTGCGCCACCTTGCGTTGTGCTAACGCTCCCGAAATCAAAGATGCGCGACCATGCGCCGCTGCCCTTCCAATATACCCACGCGGCGAAGGTGAACGCGCTTCCCCTGGCGATGTTGGCGGGAAGCTGAACGTAACTGTTCGCGCCATCCAGGACAACGGATTGCGCCTGGCTGGTGTGCCCGGTGGAATAGCTCGGCGCACCAATGACCATGCCGTTATTGAAATAGCCTGACGTATCCCAGAGATTGGTCGCGAACAAAAATTCGGCGATGCCGCGCGTGCCGTTGTCCGGCATCGCCTGCGAATAGGACAGGTTGGAAACGAGATTGGAATACGTCGTGCCCGCGGGCGTGACGGCCCCGCTGCTGTTCACGAGCGAACGGCCATCTTCGACCCAGTTGTAAAGCGCGTAACGTTCCACAAATGGCGTTGATTCCAACATGTTCAACATGGCCGCGATGTCCGCCTGTTGCTGCGCGTAAGTGGGCGGCGGATAAGGGCTGTTGTCCGTCCAATTGGCGCCGTTGTTCCATTCAGTGATCCAGATTGGCTTGTGCGTGTTGTTCCAAATGTTCAACAGGAGATTATACATTTGCGACGCGCAAGCGGAGGGATTGGATGGATCGGCAGCCTGATAATAATGCTGCGCCACGAAGTCCACCCGCAAATCGGCGGCATTGTCCTCGTTAGCCTGCGAAGTGGCGGTCTCGGTCAAAAACGGCAAGAGCCAACTGGAGACCCCGCCATCCGTGCATGCTGGCGAACCGACCCGCTGACCGGTGGCCAGCAGATCGGGCCACGACCAAAAGGCGTCTCCCACGGCAATGTTGGCCTGGACCGAGTTGTCCGGCTCGTTGTAGCCAAGCAACGTGTTGATACCCGGCGACTGCCAATTCTGCCCCAACCCCGGCCACCACCGAGACTGGCGGATGGCGACGTATTCGAGATCGGACGAGGAACTCTGGTCGATGTTCCAGTCATACCACCAATTCACGTTGAGCGAGGAATACGGCGGATTTCCCGCAATGCCTTTCTTGCTGGTCCAACGCCAAGGCGTGACGTATATGAATTGCACTTGCTGGCTCAACGACTCCGGCAACACGCCTACTTCCAAATCGCCGTCCTGCGCGATGTAACATTGGCTGTCATTGGCTCCATTCGCGGACTGCGCCAGCACCGCCATGTAACCCCTTTTTAACTTGAAGGATCTGACGTTGGTGTAAGCCGAACCCGTATAGTAAGTCCATTGGCCATAAGAAGTCGCGGCGCCGGCAAATTCCGCGCCGGCAAAAACAGTCAAGGGCTGGAAACTCGACGACTGGGGAATGACCACCGCGCCGTTTTGTCCGTATTGAACCACGCGACAATTGCCGCCGACAACGGCGCTGGCGCCGTTCACTTGCACCTGGCTCAGATAAATGGAAGTTGCCACCGACGGCTTCACATTCGGCAAGAACAACCATGCGTCAACAGAATTCAAACTGATCTTGCAACTGGAAAGGGGCGTGATGGAATTCGTCACCCAAAGTTCGCAGCGGTTGCTGAGCGTGACAGTGGTGTTTGCCAGCGAGCTAAACTTTTGAGCGCCGTTGGTAATGAGCGAGATATGCGGCAGAATGGTCACGTTGTTGCTAATGCTGGTGGTTGAGCCGCTGGCATCCGTGACGATCACATAATAATGGCCGGAGTCATTTGTAGTGGTATTGGCCAGGACAAATTCGGAGTCGCAAGTATTTGTGGACGTAACGGTGGCGTTCAGATTGACACCCGGATCAATCAAGGCGCCGTCCTTGTACCATTGAAAGCTCGGCGCATAGTCGGTGGCGGCGACGACGGACAGGGCGATGGAATTGCCGGAATAGACCGTGCTTGACGGTGCCACGCTGGGCTGGTTGACAAGCAGCGGACCATTGGCCAGCGTCATCGTCAACTGCAGGTAAGGAGCACTGCCTCCGTCATTGATCCAATTTCCCCAGTCCGTATCGAAAATCAAGTCCACTGGATTGGTCGAGGTCAGGGAAGCGGCAGCCACACCCAGCAGATTCGTAAGCGGATAGACCCATGGCTGACTGGCGCCCACCCCGGCCTGAGAATCCCACACCAACTCGCTGCCGCTGGCGTTGCCGGAAGAATTATCGCCGCAATCGACGAGCAGCGAGCCGCCGGCGGGAGCGCCCGAGCCTAGATTGCTCCAGGTTGCCGACGAAGTGAAAGGCAGCGTGGTGTGCAGGTGCCAGGGCTGATAATTACCCCAGTCGTCATGCACGCCGAATTGCACGTCGGACAGGGAAAACTTGCCGGGCGAGGTTCGCGGCAAGGCGAATTGGAAAAGCGTCCGGTTGTCATTGCCGCTGCCGTCTATGCCCCATTCCATCCAATTGTTGACTTGGTTGGCCACGCTGTTGTTGGCATTAATCCAGACGCTCAAGGCGCCGGAATTGGGGTAGGCCGCGCCATTGATGCTGACCTGGCCAATCGAATAGTTCAACTGCACGGCTGACGCGGAAATCGCGGCTCCGAGAATGCTCGCGCAAAATAACGAGTATATTTTCATGGCCTGTTTATCGTTTGTTTAGTCGGCTCGGAAATTTCCCCTTGTATCATGGACCGTGACCGGGATGGACATTTTTGTGATTTTGCCTTGTTAGTCCTAACTTCATTAATTTGCAATATATTTTCTCAGACATTTGCCAGTCCGTGGCGCGTGCGTCGAGTGTGATGAGCATGGAAATCTCAATGGGCGGCCAGACGGAAGAAACGCCGGCTGCCTGCACCGAGAGAAACACCGACGCTGATGAGACCATTGCCATTTTGCGGCGAATTTGTAACCGCGAACCAGTGGACGGCAGGCGTGAGATTTGTGGAGTAATAGAGGGAGTAGTTCCTCGCCCAATCGGCCCAGGACAGAATCACTTGCTGATTTGCGCCGTTGAATCTCGCGCTCAATGAGGGCCGTAAATCGACGTTCTGAATTTCAAACGTCTTGACCGTGTTGGTCTGGAAAGCAACTTGGAACGAGCCGCTGCCTGGCAGGGAAAAACTGGAGGACGCATATTGTGTCTGCCCGCCAGTTTGCGTGGTCCAGCTTGTGATGGGGCCGGCTGCGTGTGGGAAATTGGAAAGGTGATAGGAAATCGTTTGGGGTGATCCGTAGTTCACAGTGACGATGACCAGTTTGCGCTGATTTTGGTCATAGGCGGCCACGGAGTTGCCGTCCCCGCTTTCGATGATGGTCATTCCTGGCCTTATATGGCGTGTGTATTGGGCCAGCACAAAATACTTGGGGCAGGCGCTGCCAATCCAGCCCGCGGAAATCGTGGCGTTTATCAATCCCCAACCGCTGGAGTCCAGCGGTTGCCAATAGCACCAACCCGTCGGGTGCAGCCATGTGAAGTCCAAGTTCAAATTGCTCGCCAGCGACAATCCTGTTGTGTCATTCTCCCCATATTCGCTGTCCCAAAGTCGCTTGCCGGCCACGGCGTTATAAAGCAAATCCCGCCGCCCGCCGCCATATTGATAGCCGTGGGTGTTAATCTGTCCGACCTCAGCTTGGATGGCAGGTGTAAAACTTTCCCATGTTGTGGTCGCTTCGTCGCAAGTGTTTTCATCGGAGGCGGCGACATGGACTGAAGAGAGGCCGCGATTGTTCAATTCGGCTCGGAGAAAGCCGATGACATCCGCTTGCGTGTTGGTGTCGAAGTGGCAGCCTTCCTGCGCGCCTTCTGCATACCACCAATTGGCGCTTGGTTCGTTGAAGGCCTCGACGGAGTCGAAGTTCACGCCCCAGTTGGTGCTGGCGTAGCGCGCGACGGTGGCCAGATAGATGGCGTGCTGGTCATAATTCCAGGACTGCAAATTATCGTCGGCGCCATTGTCGGCCCCGGAGGGATTGTGGTTATAGCACATCCACCAGAGTGGAGAATTGGAGAACAACTCCAGCAGGTTGGCGCCCCGAGACTTGGCTTTGAGCAGCATGGCGCGCTGATTGGCGTCGGCGGCCCAATTCCAACTCGCCGATGCGGGATCGTCGCTATACCAGTTGATCCAGAAGCCCTGCAGTTGACGAGTCGGTGGTAGGTTTGTTGATACCTCCATCACCGACCCACCAATGGCGTTGGGCAGGCAGGCCCCGGCGTTGTAGCGGGCGATATTCATGCCCAAGCCTGGCAGATTTTGGCCGTTGAGGGATGTATAATTCGTCGTAAAGATAATGTCCGCCAAATCGCCCCTGTTCCCAAAAACAGCCGCCCACCAGCACAGAGAACAACCCCATCCCTCCCACACACCCCATGTGGAGTGGGGATCAACGGTTACAGAATATTGCGCCTGCGAGGTTGAAGCCGGCAGCACCAAGGTGCCGACAACGAAAATGCTCCACCCGGCAAATTGGCGAAAAAAACGTCTCATCAATTGCACATGGTCTTCATTAAGCAGTCTTTGCAATGAATCATAATATCTCCCAGCCAGTTCTGTTCGGAAGTGTCTATAAAATACACGTAAAACCGCTTCTCGGCAAGTCAAGCTTTCACCGCCCGTAACGCCAATCGTTGTTTACAATCGTGATCAGTGCCTGAAGGGGCGAGCCTTACGATTCAATCGGTTGGAGATAACTGTACGGAATTGAGGTTGATCGCTTTCCAGCTTGATGCGTCTTGCGCTCGGACTTTTACGACCAAAGGGCCGGGCTGTTTGACTTGAACTTGGCCCAAATCAATTGTCTCGAACTTATCCCAACTGCCGGTAACGGGGGCTTGGGCCCGAAGGTTTTCGGCGCCCACTTCAACCACGAGCCGGGCGTCGGCATGAAGTGTGGCCACTGTGGCGCTCACTTTGTAAGCACCCGCCTTTGAAATCTGTGCCGTCCATGAAACCCACTCGTCAGGCTTGTCCCAAAATCCAATGTTTGGCTTGCCGCCTTTTTCTTCCAATTGGATTTGGCTGCCATGCAGTTCGGCGTCCGGGGCGGCCAAGGTCACGTTGCCTTTGGCGTCGGGACGAATTGTCACACCGGACGAAGCTGGCATCGCTGGCTCCCAATGACTGCCCGTAATTTTCAATGAGCAAGTCAGGTCGCTCAATTTCTTGTCCGGCAATTCCACCGCCAATCCTTCGACTGTCTGCGTGAATTTAAGTTTGCCCTTGCTGCCCAGCAATTCCACGCGCCGGATTTGATTCGCGCCGGCATCGTCTGTTCGAGCGAGCGACCGAATGACGATCTTTCGATCCTCCGGCCAGCCGAGCGCGGTCGCGTAAAGTGTATTGCCCTTGGCGGTGAATCTGATGTCTTTGGCTGCGTACTGAAAATTCTCCTTGAACGCGCCGCCCTTGGCCTTCACGGCGCCTTCTCCATAAACGAGCCACGGACGTGTGCCATAGATCGCCTCACCATTGACGGATGTCCAATCCGCCAACTGCTTCAGCATAGTCTCGACTTCCGGGTCCAGCGAACCATCAGGGCGGAGCACGACGTTGAGCAGCAAGTTGCCGTTTTTGCTGGCGATGTCCACCAGCATGTGGACGATCCATTCGACTGGTTGATATTTCCAATGCCGGTTGTAAAACCAATCGCCGATGGAAGTGTCGGTCTGCCACGGATAGGGGCTGATGCCGCCATTGACGCCGCGTTCGTAATCCTGCACCCAGCGACCGTCGGACGGTTGCTTGCAATTGTAAACCGCCGTCAATTTTCCGCGGTGGAACTGGATGCTGTCATTGTAAAAATTGGCAATCTGGCTCAAACCGACTTCATTGCCAAAGGCAACGCCGCCGTCGCTGTAGAGCAAGTCGGGATGATAAGTGTCCACCAGTTCCTTGATTTCGTTGAACCACTGCTGCTGCCACTTTGGGTTCTTGCTGTACCAGTCTTTGTCTCCCGCTGCGGCGGGAAAATGATAAAGATCCCAATAATTTGAATTGGCCCCGTCGTAAGGCACGCCGGCGAATGGCCCCGTCTTGTCCGCCTTGTGCGCATCTTGAAACCAGGTGAAACTCGCGCCGAGATGTTCGGAAACGCCGAAAGGCAATTTCTGTTTCTTCGCGGCGCGCTGCCATTCGCCGACCACGTCGCGATGCGGCCCGTAGTTGACGGCGTTCCATTTGTGCAGAGGCGAGTTCCAGAGGAAAAAGTCGTCGTGATGCGAACCCATGCTGACAAAATATTTAGCGCCCGCTTTCTTGTAGAGGGCCATCAATTTCTCCGGATCCCATTTCTCGGCCTTCCAGAGTGGAATGATATCCTTCCAGCCATTGGTGGAAGGATGACCATAGCGCGCAAGGTGGTCTTTGTAATCGGCGGATCCTTCCTGGTACATTTGGCGCGCATACCAGTCGCCTTCCATCGGCACAGCCTGCGGACCCCAGTGCGCCCAGATCCCAAACTTGGCGTCGCGAAACCACTCGGGACAAGCATAATTGGTCAGCGAATCCATCGTGCCGGAGAATTTTCCGGGCTTGATGGACAGATCATAATCGGATGGGGCGCCTGCCAAATTAAACTGGCTCCAAGCCAACGAAGCCACCCATCCAAGCGTTAGTAACGACCTCTGGACCAATTTGTTTTTCATATAATTTCTCATCTGTGAAGGGGATTTACTTAGGCGCTCTCGAGGATCACGTTCGCGTACTGTGTGGTGTCGCCGGTGCGAATCAGGCCGATGGCGTGCGGCACGCGCTTTTTGAGTTCAACGTGTCGCACATGGGTCATCTTGATCCCCTTGAGTGCCGTGGCAAACGCGGCACATGTCTCGGCGCCATTTTTTCTCAGGAACTCCCGAGCCATCCACGCCTTGCCGATCTGAAAATTAAGGCTAAGCGCCCTCAGGACTTCCAACACGGTGGGCACGTCGTCGATCAGCGCGATGTCCACGGTCTCTATCATCGGCCAGAAAGGAAAGCCGCGATCAGCTACGACCAGGGTGTTGGTGTGGCGCACGCGGCTGATTAACGAGTTGATCTGAGGGTTGAGAATGCCGGTTTTGAGCATGGGAAATAATGTGGGATTGACTCTAAAAACCTCGCAAAATGGTGCTGCTCCGCTGGGGCAAGCCAGGGGCGGGAATACGTTTGAGGACGACATACTCGATGCCCAGATTCTGGCAATATTCGCGCTTGCCGCCCTTGTCGCCATCATCGTTGACAACATAGATATCCGGCTTCAAACAGTGGATCTCCGGCGCGGCATCCAGCCATCCCGAACCGGTGGTGATAAGCGCCTGTTTTACGAATTTGATGGAGCCCGCAACATAGCGGCGTTCTTCTTGCGGCAGCAAGGGATGCCCGGCGCCTTTGAGCAGTCGCAGGTTGGCGTCGCTGCCCAGGCACAAATAAAGATCGCCATAAGCGGAAGCCTCCTCTGTGAAACGGACATGCCCGGAATGAAACCAATCGTAACAGCCTGTTGCGATAACTTTTTTCCGGCCTGACGGCGAAGGCATCAGCGGCGGTTCAGGAAAACCCTTCAATTCCTCCTTCGCAAAAACCTTATATTTGACTCCATTTTCGACAGCGAATTTTTCGCGGGAAGCATTCCCCGGTGTTTCCACGTCGGTCCAGATTTCGGGACGCAGATCCGAGATTTCGGGCAATGAGTGAACCGCATCCAGGTCGTCCAATTGGATCAGCCGGTCAACGCAACGCACGGCGCTCAAAAAATAAAATCGTTCCGTCAGCGGGAATTTCGGGGCTTTCCCAGTAATTTGCTCGATCACTTTGTCCGTCCAAAGCAAGACAGTGAGTTTGCCGAGTTTGGCGGATTCCTCGAGAAAACGCAGATCAAGCGAGCGAATCTCGTCAAACCCCCCGGAAACAATGATGTGTCTTGGCGACATAACGCTTTCCTCAGATTAGAAGTGTGGCGCGGGTGCCGATCCAGCGCGATTGCCTTTCGGGCGGGCAGGCGAAAGCGCGCTTCCACCACCGTCTCCGTTGTTTTTAGGCGCACTCTCAGAAATCCGGACATTGACCTGGGACGAACCCGGAACCGGCTGGTTGGAGACGACAATCAGATAACCGCCCCCACAGCCGGAATACATGGCGCCGGGGTATTGCCGCTGGTAGGCCTTGAGCAAGGGCATCAATTCCAATCGAAGCAATGGATGACGCACGACATGGGGCAAAAGTCTCTCCCAGCATTGCATGGTCAAATTAAGCGAGGCGCCGAGCGCTTCAGCATTCCTCTGGAGGATTGCGTCGTAACAATTCTTGCCCGACTGACCAAGTCTCGCGATCCATTTAGGATCGAGATGTTTCAGCCCCAATGGGCTGTAGCCCTCAGGCCGCGGTTCGACAGCGACCAAGTGCAGAACTTTCTCCAGCCATTGTGCGACTCTGGGAATGTTGCATGATTCGATGTGCGACGGAAAAACGCCACCGTGGATGCCGAAGTCATAGTCCAAGCGGTTCACCCCTGGATAAACCAGACCGATCATGTCCTGCGAACCGCTCGGGTGAGACTTTCCTTTGTTCTCCGCTTCGTAAAGTTCGCGGGCCAATTCCTCCGGCGGACGGTTGGGCAATCTCCCTTTCCAGATTCGCATCGCTACCGCGCGCGTGCCGGAAGCGATACCGGAACGGTCCATAGGCCGAAAATTCGGCTGGATTTGCACCACGACCATCGAGCCTGGCGGCTTGGGATTGTGCCGGGAGACGAACGGCTGGTCGATCCAACCTCCGGCCAACTGAAGACGGTGAGGCAGGGAGCCGAGCAGCTTGCGTACGGGGTCGTTGGGGCGGGCCTTCATCAATGGATGCCAACACGTTCACTGGCGTTGCGTTTCTTACCCTGTTCCTGAATCCACCAATGCGTTTTAGCCAAAGTGATGACAATCAAATCGTCATTTTCCCTCTTCGAGTCATTTTCGACAGATCTTCGTGTTACCATGCCAATGCTCTCTTAGTTCTGAAGGTTCGCGGGCAAGATTAGCGTGGACGCGCGGGCGGTGGAATGGCGATAGTTGGCCAGTACATGACGATTTTTGACTTATTTCATGAATGCCTCGGTTCAAACCAATCTCGCCGCCGGCCCGCCTGATTATTTTTCACCGCAGGTTTCGGCGGCGAGACGGTTTTACCTTAATTTGACACCGCCTAAACGCGCGCCCCTCGCCATCATCAGCGGGGGATGCGAACTCTGCGCGCCCGAATACGAAATTCACCGGGAAACGTTTCCCTATTCCTCCATTGAATACGTTGTGCGCGGACACGGAACCCTGACGCTGCAGAACCGCACCTACGCTTTGCGAGCGGGCGTCATATTTTCCTATGGGCCGGGCGTGCGCCAGGACATCGTGGCCGACCGCACGGACCCGCCCGTTAAGTATTTCGTGGATTTCGCAGGGACGAAGTCCCAGGAAATTTTACACGTGTGTGGGTTGCCAGCCGGGACCGCCGGACAGATATTTCCCGCCCATGAGATCCAAGCCATCTTCGATGAACTGATACGACATGGCCAACGGGCTTCGCAGCGCAGCCCGGAACTTTGCGGAAAATTGCTTGAATGCATGGCTATGGAAATTGCCGAAGCTCGCGCGCCACGACAAGGGGTCGAGACGCTGTCGTTCTTGAGCTATCAGCGATGCCGCCACCAGATGGAAATGCACTTCCGTCGGCTCAGAACGTTGCGGGAAATCGCGCAGGAATGCAACTTGAACGAAGCCTACCTCTGCCGCTTGTTTCAGCGCTATGGCCACCAAAGCCCATATCAATATTTGTTGCGGCTAAAGATGAATCAAGCTGCGGAACTTCTTCTGCAACCTGGCGCGCTTGTGAAACAGGTCGCCCATCAAACCGGACTCGGCGATGCGGTCCATTTTTCGCGCGTTTTCAAGAAAGTCTTTGGGCTATCACCGGACGCTTTTCGTCACATGAGATAATTTTTCCGGTGACTTCACTTCGCTGGGCTTTTATCTTCTTCTACCGCCCATGGATCCGGGACATTGCTGATGTTATGCAACAGAAAACCTGATCTATGGCCGGATCGCCCCAACCGCATTTCCTTTGGGAACAGAGAGCGAGACGGCGGTTGTGAATTGCATTGGAATTTGATTGCGTAGCCCATGGCGGTGGATTCCAACACCTTCGGCTTCCGTTGGGGACTTCAAGTGGGCCACTAAAACGGCGACGAAAAACGGATTGCTATCCACTTAGCCCGATTGCTTTTATTTGACGACCAGTGAGGTCAAGCAGGCGCATAGGTTCCAGTGCGAGCCGAAGACGTGCCCTGCAGCAAGAATTTGTCGGCAAATTTCTGAAAAAGCGGTACCTGCTGTTACACTAAGGGACCTCCGCAAAATAACTTGAACAACTCGACTAAGTGCTCTTTGTGAGTTTTCGCGGTTTGATGGTATAATTCCATTCCCCATGAAACTGATGTGGTTCGATGTTCAAAGGTGGCTGCTCACGGCAGTGTTGAAGCCAAGGCTCTGGCGTTCCAGAACCTGACCAAGGTCTGCCGCATCGGCACGCACTTGTTCCACTTCGCAGAGTATGTGAATGCTCTGCGCGGTTGGGGTCGCGGCCTGCGCAATGCCGTCGGTCGCTGGTATATCAGCCGCGAGGCTGAAGATCTGGCGCGCCAGGCTGTGAAGTATCAGCAGCGCGATGGTTGGTCGCACGGTGATCTGCTTCGCCTCGCTCACCCAAAGGCTCCGTCGGCTCAGCACGATGCGGTTTTCCGCTGGATGCTTAATGGCGAAGACTCGCTGGGAGAACGCGAAGTGAAGCGCAAGGTTCGCGGTGAAAATCGTGTCGCGAAGTATGCTGCTGTCGGTTCTCTGCCAAAGCTCATCGAAGCCTTTGAGCAGGCAAAGAAAGCTTCAAGCAAGGACGAGATCGTCAAGCTGATTACCGAGCAGGACTTGCCTCGCGAAGCGATTCCAACGCAGTGGCTCACGAAGTCGCCGTGTGGGACGCATTGCTGGCACACATGCCGATGACGGCCATGATCCGCAACTTGGGAAAGATGACTAACCTCGGCTTGCTCGGCCCGTTCAGCGAGGCCAAGAAATTGGTTGTGCGCAAATTGCGCGACACGACGGCGCTCCGCCGCGCGCGCATCAACCCGCTGGTCGTGCTTGTGGCGCAGAAAATCTACGCCCAGGGTCACGGCGACAAGGGATCGCTCAAGTGGTCGCCGGTCGCGGGAATTGTTGACGCGCTGGACGAAGCATTCTACGCGACATTCCAAAACGTTGAACCTTGCAGCAAACCGTTGCTGCTCGCGCTCGACGTGAGCGGTTCGATGGCACAGTCGATGATTGCCGGTTCGTGCATCTCTGCCCGTGAAGCGAGTGCTGCGATGGCGCTGGTCACGGCTGCAACCGAGCCGGAACACGAATTCATCGCGTTCTCGGCTCCGGCACCAGGCCGTTACGGCGGAATGCATGGCGGCGGCGAACCCGGCATCACCCGGGTGAACATCTCGCCGCGCATGCGCCTGACCGAAGCCGTCAAAGTCATCGAAGCCATCCCGATGGGTGGCACAGACTGCGCCATGCCGATGGTTTGGGCGGCCCGCAACAAGCTGAATCTGTCCGGTTTCATTACCTACACGGACAGTGAGACGTGGGCAGGCGACATCCACCCATCGCAAGCCCTGCGTCAGTAGCGCAGCGAGTTCGTTGACGACGCGAAGGCAGTCGTTGTGGGCATGACGTCCAACGGCTTCACCCTCGCCGATCCAAACGACCACGGCATGCTTGATGTGGTCGGTTTTGATACGTCGGTGCCAGCCGTGATCTCGGACGTCGTTCGATCCTGAGTTCCGACGGCCCGTCAGAACGAACGATTCAAGGACGTCAAAGAGGCAAACAACGCGGGCGGGAGCGAAAGCTTCCGCCCGTTCTTCTTCCGTTGGAATTCTTGACTCGAATGATTAAGTCAGGTAGTAGTTTTCAAATGGGTGCATGGTACGAATCAATACTTGTAAGAACCAACGAACCGGACACCACTCGGCGTATCCTTCATGGTCTGGCAACCGAGGGAAACCGGCGGTTTCTTGTCAGCCCGGCCTTCGACGGCTGGATCAGCATTTTTCCAAACAATTACGGCACGAACGGCGAAGTTGCGACTGCGATCGCCCAACAACTTCGATCTGATGTGTTTCATTTCATGGTCAGTGACGATGATGCTTTCATTTACTATTTCCATCGGGGGGGAGCGCTGATTGACCAGTATAATTCATGTCCTGACTATTTTGAGGAAGCCTCGGACGATCAGAGGAATGAATGCGTGGGGCGTCCCCATCTGTTCCGCGATCTCTTCAAAACGGAACAGGTATTCAAGGAGTTCACGTTCTTGCTCAAAGCTGAGGAAGGCTACGCATTTGAACAAGAGCGAATGTCCAAGGCTCTCGAGTTATTGGGGTTGTCCAATGCTCTCAGCAGTTATGACTACTTACAGGAAGGCGAACGAGACAGTGTCAGCGACTGGAATAAATTTGTTCACATTCCTGATTTAGCTGCGGAAAGGAAAGCCAAGCGCGCCGCAGCCGCTTTGCTCAAAGCCGAAAAAAAACAGCTCCAAAAAAAAGGAATTTTGCTCGCAGAAGTCGGCCCATCGAAAAAGTCAAAACAGCAACTGGCCACCGCAATTGCGTGGGGAGTAGATTATTCAAACGGTGGAATCCTGCTGACAATGCAGAATTATCACTTTACCAAAGCGATCGACGACCCCGAATATGCGGGTGAGCTTCATTCCCTAGCCCCACCGTGGAGCGGGCCTGCTCAACCTGCGGGACTAAAGACGAATTGGACCATCGGCACATTTTCCATGAGCCCGTCTGGAGACTGGCTTGCTGGAGGCTTTGCGGCTGGCGATTGGACGGCGCGGGTTTGGGATTGGCGCCGGAAAACCCTGCATTTTGAAGCGCCACACACAAGGGCTGTGCAGTGGGTCAGATTTAGCCATGATAGCCAATATTTGTTTAGCCTAGGCGGCGAGGAATTTACCGTAACGTCAATAGCCGAACGGCGGCCTATTGCTACAGTCAAGGGCTTGGCTGGACAGAGAAGCGCAGCGGTTCATCCTTCAGGCACGTTTGCTGTGATCGCATTGCAGGACCACCTCGAGATTCTTGATTTGGATAGGCAGGCGATTGTAAGCCATCTGTGGATTAATCGGGGGATGGAGACAATTGACCCGTTTGAGAATAATCGGGATGCTCTGGTTTCCGTTTGTCTAAAAGAGTTTTTGCAACATGAGAAGATTCGAGAAAAATTCGGCATTACTGCGGAACTCCGGACTGAACTCTTGAAGGACTCAAACGCAATCGGTCGATTAAACCCCCAAGCACTAGAGAAGCTAAATGAAATGCTCGAAGACGTCCGCCGAAGGTCGCGCATTTCATTTGAATCGAAAGAAGCCCCTTTCGACGTGCAATTCCGTCCGAACGGCGAACAATTGTTCGTGGCTAGCAAAGGAATGCGCGTTTACGATTGGAATTCACTTTTAACTGCAACCCAAGACGCGCCACCGCCGTTGCTGTCAGTCGATGCGCCTAGAGACGATGAAAGCGACCCCAATTCGCGACCTTTGGCATATTGCGTTCGATTTGATCCAGAGAGAAATCTCGTGCTCTCGAGTTGTTTGGCCGGGGTGGTTCAGTATTTAAATCTTGCCACAGGCAAATCGGGCGTGCTTCTGAAGGCGGCTGAAAATATGAGCATTTGGCGGCTGGAATTGACCTCGGATAATCAGGCGATTTGTTGCCATTGCAACACTCAGCCCAAAGTACGCCCACGAAGCGCAGCAACGTCTTATGTGCAAGTTTGGAATTATCCCGCCCTCTGCCGCGCTGCCGGCGTCTCGTAAACCGCCACGATCTCGAGGCATTATATTTCTTGCGGAAAGTCCCGCTGGCCGAGCAGCCAAGGCAGCGGTCTGCAAAACCGCGTAGCCGGGTGCAACTCCCGGACGGGACTCCATTTCAAGTGCCCCGCGAGGCCTTGAGAGCCTTCAACAACTCGGGCAACACAACGCCAGCAGCGCCAGCCAGAGCGAAACGCGCCTTCGCCGTGAATGGCGTGACCTGCGGGTTGATCTCCACGACCATTGCTCCGCTTCGCAATGCTTCAACTGGCAGCGAGGCTGCGGGATATACGACTGTGGACGTGCCGATGGAGAAAAAGACGTTGCAATGCGTGCTCGCATCCGTGGCCTGGCGCATCTCCATTTCCGGCATGGGTTCTTCAAACCAAACCACGTCGGGGCGCAGCAAGGCGCCACAGGAGGGACACTTCGGCGGGATATTGCCGGTATCCTTACAACTCGAAATAATTGTTCCCTCTTCGGAGCACTTTGTGCGCGAGATATTGCCGTGCAGCTCGATGACGTTCCGGCTCCCGGCGCGTTGATGCAATCCATCCACGTTCTGTGTTATGAGATGGAAGCGGTGGAAAATGTTCTGCATTTCTGCCAATGCAAGATGAGCCGGGTTTGGCAGCGCGCCGGCAACAAGGATCCTCCGCCATTCATACCACTCCCAAACGAGACGGGGATCGCGTCGGAATGCGCGCGGCGTGGCCAATTCTTCGGGACTGAATTTTGCCCACAGGCCAGTCTGAGCGTCGCGAAATGTGGGAACACCGCTTTCCGCTGAAACGCCAGCGCCCGTGAGGACCGTCACGCACTCGGCGGCGGCAAGAACTTCCATCAATTCAACGGGAATCGTCACGACCGGATTATTGCGCCTTTTGGGATCTTCAACAACGACGATTAGTTCTGTTTCTCCGGGTATAAGTGTTGAGAGATACACGGCAGTGGCCGTCCGCAGGGACCTTCCAAACCGAAATAGACGGCGCGATACCGCCATGCCCGACCAGTCTTCGCCGAGGCTTCGACTCGGCAAGCCATTTCCGCGACGCGAATACCGGTGCCAATCAGGGTTTCATCCCGATTCAGAATCGGGACGGCGGTTCAACTCCGCCTTCGCGTCGCGGTTCTTTTTCGGGTCGCAAGCATTGCAGCGATGCAGCGGTCTCTCAAACCGCCTATGCCGCTACCAGCATAGGCGGTTCTATGCCGGGGGCTGAATTATGCCGGGGGTCTTGAGGTTTTCCTCTGAGCGACAGGTACTCCGCCCGGCATAGTCGGCGGCCGTGGAAGGGCATTTCTGTGGCGGTGAGTTCGCGCCATGTCTGGTGAATCGGGACCCTGAAAAACGGCCCTCGCTGATGTCGATTTTATCTGCACATGTCAAATATGGGTTGGGCGCGAGCCGCAACGTTATGCCAGGGCTAGGGTGGAATGATTTGGCACAAAGTTGACGTATTACAGAATTTGTGCCAGAATCGAAAGACATTATTTTGGCACAAAAGCGACAATCACCTTGTTTTGTGCCAGAAATCGGCCGCTTGAGAACGGCACAAAATTGATATGGCCTTATTTGTTGGACGAGAAACCGAGCGGGCGGAATTTCAGCAACTCTTCCGCAAGAAAACTGCATCACTGGTGGTCTGCGAGGGGCGACGGCGTATTGGGAAGAGCACATTTGTCCGGGAATGCGCCAAAGATGCGGACCATTTTTTGTCGTTTGAGGGGCTGGCCCCGCGGCCAAACATTGGGATGAGGGAGCAATTGGATGTCTTTGCCCAACGTCTGGCGGATCAGACCAAAGCCCCCAAAGTCGCCTTGGAGAACTGGCGGCAGGCTTTTCAACTCCTGGCAAGCCTCTTGCCGAAGACCGGGCAGACCGTATTGCTGTTGGACGAAATCTCCTGGATGGCCACGGGCGAGCCCGATTTCGCCGGCCATTTGAAGGTGGCGTGGGACAATTTGTTTTCCGCTCACAATCGGCTGGTCGTGGTCCTTTGCGGTTCTGTGACCTCATGGATTCAGGAAAACATCTTGAATCAGACCGGCTTCGTTGGAAGATGTTCCTGGGTGTTTCGCCTGCCTCCACTGGCCCTGCCTTTCTGCAATCTGTTTTGGCGCGGCAAGGCAATCAGCGCCTCTGAGAAGCTAAAGGTTCTCTCAGTCACTGGCGGCGTGCCTCGTTATCTTGAAGAAATCGACCTCGCGCAAAGTGCGGAACAGAACATCAAGAGGCTCTGTTTTCATCCCGGGGGATTGCTCTTCCGTGAATTCGACCAGATATTTCACGACATTTTTTCGCGCCGGGCCGAGGCTTATCGGAAAGTGGCGACCGCCTTGGCGGAAGGGACCAAAACCGTCTCGGAGATCAGCGCGGCGTTGGACCAGGAGCGCGGCGGGACACTGAGTGCCGTGGCCGAAGATTTGGTTGCCGCAGGATTTGTCAGTCGCGACGCCTCCTTTGATCCCGTGACCGGAAAAGCCTTTCCCTACGGAATTCGCTACCGTTTGAGCGACAATTACCTTCGATTCTATTTGCGCTGCGTTGAACCAGTCCGCATGACGGTCGAGAAGGGGCTGTTTAAGTGGACCTCTCTGGATTCACTCTCCGGATGGGACAGCCTGATGGGACTGCAATTCGAGAACCTCGTGCTGGGCAACATCGCGACGATTTTCGACAAGATCGGCCTGGCGAATGTGCCAGTGCTCAATGCCGGCCCGTACTGTCGGCGCTCCGCTCACACCCAGAAAGGCTGCCAGGTTGATCTCCTCATTCGCACCCGCCAGTCTCTCTACGTAGTGGAGGTCAAATTCCAGCGCCAAATCGACAAAGGGATCCTGTCCGAGGTTCGCCAAAACGTTGAGAGACTTAAAGTCCCTCGTTCACTGTCAGTGCGAACCGGGCTGGTCTTCCAGGGCGAGTTGCACCCCGAAATCCAGCCGTCTGACTACTTCGATTTCCTCATTCCTTTCGAGAACTTGCTCCGCTAGCAGCCTGTCGGACTTTGGGCGAAGATTTTTTGAGATGATTTGAACAAGGTGGGGCGCCGGTGAGTCAGTCAAATCAACTATATGGCCGCGCGCTTCGTCAACATTGATTACGACACCCCGTTGTTCCTGCCGCCCAATCTGCGCGACTGGGTGCCCGCCGGACACCTGGCCCATTTCATTCTGGAGGCCGTCGCGGAGATGGATTTGCGCCAGGTTCAGGTCAACGAGCGCGGCTCGGGCTGCCCGCAATATCCGCCTCGGATGCTCCTGGCTCTGCTGCTCTATTGCTATGCCACGGGCGTTTTCAGATCCCGGCGCATCGAACAGGCGACTCGCGACAGCGTGCCGGTGCGGATGATGTGCGGGGGCACCCATCCCGATCACGACACCATTTGCACCTTCCGCCGGGAAAACAAAGCGCTCCTGCAAGAAACGTAACCATTCACGGGTTTGGTGCGACGAAGCGGTTAGAAAATCCGTGAG
>VFSW01002260.1_pt1 | contig 29155 bp, 26 predicted proteins | sample 5358111 | NCBI WGS metagenome assembly VFSW01 (sample SAMN11554181, study PRJNA540505) | mine drainage metagenome | isolation source: sediment from site ElyBrook_90M | place: USA: Ely Copper Mine, Vershire, VT | collected 2017 | reverse complement strand
TCGTCACCAATACCTCGTTCCTGCGAGGTCTCCTCGCCCACGACGACGTGCGCGCCGGCGCGCTGGACACGAATCTGATCGCGCGATTCCTCGACGAGCGACGCGACGCTGACGACGACGACGAGAACCTTGCGGAACGCGCGAGCGCCTTCGCGGTGGCGAACCTGATGGACCAGCAACGGCGTTCTACCGGCGCGTCACGTTTCGACGTCCTCGATGGATGGCGCGTCGGAGAACACGCGGCGACTCACTTCTCGTTGCAGACGTCGCGTGAGGGGGCGCTCACCGTGCACGCCGCACGGGGCCGAGGCGAGTATCGGGTGACCGTGGAGGGCCGAATTCCCACGGTGAGCGTTCACTGTCTTGAGTCGCACGATGTGGCGCGCGGTGTGCGCGAGCTCCACTTGAGCGTCGGCGAACGCACGTTCAGCGTGCTCGTCGCGGTCGAGGGGCCGCTGACGTGGCTCGCCCACCGCGGAACGACGTCGTGGTGGCGGGTGCTTGCTCCGCGGCGACGCGACGAGACGAGTGTCGACCACGACGGCGAGGTGCGCTCGCCCATGCCCGGAGTGGTGATCCAGGTGAGCGCGCGAGCGAGCGACGAGGTGTCGCTCGGCGACACGCTGCTGGTGGTGGAGGCGATGAAGATGGAGTACCCCGTGCGCGCGCCGCTCGCTGGTGAGGTCGTCGAGCTCTTGGTGCGCGTCGGCGATCAGGTGGTGCTCGATCAGGTCTTGGCGCGCGTGCGCGGCGTCGAAGGCGCCGACGCGGTGCCGGCGCCGAGTGATCGATCGCGTTCGTGAGAGCCGAGTCGCAGAGAACGAACACGTTAGGACAGCGAGAGGAGGAGCGATGATCGATACGGATCTGACCCCGGAACAAGAGATGTTGCGTCGTACGGTGGCGGATTTCGCGCGCGACGTGGTGGCCCCGGTGGCGGCGCATCATGACACCACCGCCACCTTCCCCTACGACGTGGTGCGACAGATGGGCGACATGGGTCTCTTCGCCCTGCCTTTCCCCGAGGAGTACGGCGGCATGGGCGGGGACTACTTCACGCTGTGCCTGGCGATTGAGGAGTTGGCCCGGGTCGACCAGAGTGTGGCCATCACCCTCGAAGCCGGGTGCTCCCTGGGCGCGATGCCGGTCTATCGTTTCGGCACCGCCGCGCAGAGGGACTACTGGTTGCCGCGGCTCTGCTCGGGCGAGGCGCTCGGCGCCTTCGGTCTCACCGAACCCGACGCGGGGTCCGACGCGGGCGGCACGCGCACCACGGCGCGCCTGGAGGGCGGGGCGTGGGTGATCAATGGCTCGAAGAGTTTCATCACCAATTCGGGCACGGCGCTCACCCGACTGGTGACCGTCACGGCCGTCACCGACGGCGACGCCGCGCGCCACCGCATCAGCACGATCCTGGTCGAAGTACCCACCGAGGGTTTCGTCGTCGACGCGGCCTACGACAAGGTCGGTTGGCACGCCTCGGACACGCACCCGCTGTCGTTCCACGACGTGCGCGTGCCCGAGGAGAACCTCCTGGGCGAACGCGGGCACGGGTACGCGAACTTCCTCACGATCCTCGACGAGGGACGCATCGCGATTGCGGCGCTGGCCGTGGGCGCGGCCCAGGGCTGCGTCGACCAGAGTGTCGCCTACGCGAATTCACGAGTGGCCTTCGGACGAAGCATTGGTCGTAACCAGGCGATCGCCTTCAAGATCGCCGACATGGAGGCGCGCGCGCACGTCGCGCGCTGCGCCTACTACGACGCGGCGGCACGCATGCTCTCGGGGCGCCCTTTCAAGAAGGAGGCGTCCATCGCGAAGTTGGTGGCCAGCAACGCGGCGATGGACAACGCGCGCGACGCCACGCAGATTTTCGGAGGATCCGGCTTCATGAACGAGAGCCCGGTGGCGCGTCACTACCGCGACTCCAAGATCCTCGAGATCGGCGAAGGCTCCAGCGAGATGCAGCGGATGCTGATCGCCCGATTGGTCGGCGTCGAATCGGCTGAGTGAAACCCGGTCGGGGGTTCGGCGTGTGCGAGTGGAGCCGTTGCGCGCGGGGCGAAGGCGCCACTGATTCTTGTTCTGGTGGCGCGCTCGGCAGCGCGACGACAGCGTCACGTCACGAGTCATCACCGTCTCGTCCCAGGTGTAGGGTGAAATTCCGCCGACGAACCCACGGCGTGCACGAGGAGATTCGTGAGCGACGAGACCCCTGAACCTTCGGAGACGCCCGGCGAAGTGGAGCAGTACGCCATCGTCGCCAGTCGTCGCCAGCAGTGGGACACCCTGTTGTGGCAGATGCCGACCATGGTCCTCACGGGTGAGGCGTTTCTCTTCACCATTTCTCTCGGTGCCCAGACCGCGCAGACGGGGCGCATCGTGGCGGCCACGCTCTCCCTCCTCGTGGCGCTGGCGAGTCTGCACTCTCTCGCGTCGCATCGTTTGAGCGAATTGGCGGACTCGGCGTGGCTGCACGAATATGAACTCGAGCACGGGGTGCGCGAACTTCACGGACTGTCGTGGCGCGCGCGTCGCAAGAATATCGTGACCGCCCAGCGCGGTTCGTCCAGTCTCACGGACCGACTGGTGTCGTTGACCGGCACTACTCGCTCGATCGTGGTCTGGTTCTGGACCATGGCCCTCATTGCCGTGGCGGCGCTCACCACGTTGGCGCTGGCGGTTGGTTGGCCCCGGCTCCTGGCGCACTGAGTCGTCATCATCGGCGCCGTCACGAATACCTATCGAGACACCTGATCTCTCCCGTGACGCGATCGGCGAGGTCTCGCCGCGTGGCGCCCGCGCCGACCTCGTAGTTCGCGCCACCACCGCGGGCTACATGAGTTTTCTCTCACGTGAACCTCATCTGGCGGCAAGAAAGGCCCGTGATACTCGAGTGATGCAACTGCACCGTAGCGAGAAGGCCGTGAGAAGCGTGACGCGTCCATTCAAGGGGAACGGCGCAACTGCACACGGTGTCACGGATCGTGACGAGTAACAACCTGATGTTCCTAGAGAGTTGAGTGAGGAGAAATCATGAGAACACCTATCCGTTGGGTCGGCGTAGCGGTAGTGACTAGCGCCACCCTGGGGGGAGCGGCCGCGATGGTGTACGTTCCGGCGTCGAGTTCGGCCGCGACCAATCCACTCCCGGCGGCGTCGCCCGCGCGAGACGTCGTGACGCCCGAGGTCACCTCGATCGCCAATCAGGCCCAGCAGCTGAGTTCTGAGATCGTCGCCGCGCAGTCCGAGCTGGCGAATCTCAAGGACCAAGTCACTGCTGAGGCCAACATCCACTACAACGCGCCGAGCCCTGCACCGGTCCTTCGCGTGCAGACGTCCTCGAGTCGACAACCGACCACCGCGGTGCGACCGGTCGCTCCCTCGAGGGTGCTGACGATCACGGCCAAGCGACCAGTGACTCACACCACTACTGGGGCGTCGGGCAAGGAATCTGAAATAGGGGACGGTTCGAGCACCGAAACCAGTTCGGGCGGACAGGGCGACAATTAGTCGCCGCGCACCGCGGAGCGTGAACGTCGAGTACGCCGTGCTCGCGGGGCCCCTCTGGCGCGGCGCGGTCCTTGGGGTGCTTCTCAGCTCGTCGCCGGACCTCGCCAGAGGTCGATGTCCCCTTCCACGGCGTGGTGATCAATGAGGGCCAGTTCTTCGGAGGTGAAGGAGGGGCCGCTCAGTGCATCGAGGTTCTCGTCGAGTTGTGCGACGCTGCTGGCACCCACGAGTACCGAGGTGACCCGCTCATCGCGTAGCGCCCAGACCAAAGCCATCTGCGACAGCGTTTGACCCCTGGTCGAGGCGATGTCGTTGAGGGCGCGGATGTGGGTCAGATTCGTCTCGTTCAACATGTCAGGGGAGAGTGACGTGTTCTGCGCCGCTCGTGAGTCCTCGGGGACGCCCCCGAGATAGCGACTGGTGAGCATGCCCTGGGCGAGGGGCGAAAAGGCGATGCAGCCTATTCCGTGTGTTCCGAGCACCTCGAGTAGTCGACTCTCGATCCAGCGATTGAGCATCGAATACGAGGGCTGGTGAATCAGCAAGGGTGTGCCCAGGGCGTGAAGAATCTCGACGGCCGCGACGGTGCGCTCATCGGAATACGAGGAGATGCCGACGTAGAGGGCCTTGCCCTGGCGAACGGCGGAGTCGAGGGCGCCCATGGTCTCTTCGAGGGGGGTGGAGGGGTCGAAGCGGTGGTGATAGAAGATGTCGACGTAGTCGAGACCCATTCTCTTGAGACTTTGGTCGAGGCTCGCCAGGAGGTACTTGCGAGATCCCAAGTCGCCGTAGGGCCCCGGCCACATGTCCCATCCGGCCTTGGTCGAGATGATGAGTTCGTCACGCAGCGTGGAGAAGTCCTCGCGCAGGATCCTCCCGAAGTTGGTCTCGGAGCTGCCGTAGGGCGGACCGTAGTTGTTCGCGAGGTCGAAGTGCGTGACGCCGCGGTCGAAGGCCCGGCGAAGGATGGCGCGCTGGGTGTCAATCGGTCGGTCGTCACCGAAATTGTGCCATAGTCCTAGGGAAATGGCGGGCAAGCGCAGTCCGCTGCGTCCACATCGCCGATACGTCATTGAGTTGTAACGATCGGGTGAAGGGGAGAAAGTGTCCATGGGGCGAGCGTATATGAAACGAGAACCTCGCACCCATCGACGGCGATCGATAACGGCTCGTCACGGGCGCGGCGACTCGGCTCGCACCTCACGTGATGAAGCGTCGCCGATGCGCGCGACGTCGGCGGCGCTTTCGAGTTGAACCGAAAGCGCCGCCGGGAGTGTGCGCCCGCAGGGTGACGTCGTGCCCGCACCCTACCGTGCACGGGCGAACGTCGTCGCGGACCTACTGCAGGAACTCCTCGTAGCCCGGTGTGGTGAGAAAGGGCAGGAATTCCTCGCCCAGCGCGACTTGTTCGAAGAGGGCCACGGCATCGTCGAATCGGTCGTCGGGGAATCGTTCCATCTCATCCATCACGCTCGCGATGACGGAGGAGACGTAGTGCTCGGTGATCCGGTCTCCCTCGGTGGTCGTGGTGCCCGCGTGGACCCACTGCCATATCTGGGACCGCGAGATCTCGGCGGTGGCGGCGTCCTCCATGAGGTTGTCAATGGCTGCGGCGCCGACACCGCGCAGCCAACTCTCGATGTAGCGAATACCGACCGACACGTTGGTGCGCACGCCCGCGGCCGACACGAAGGAGCCCGGAATTGTCAGGTCCATCAAATCGTGGGCCGACGGAGGGGCCGCGTGCGTCATGCGATAGATCTGATTGGGACGAGATTCGAGGACCGCGTCGAACTCCGCGAAGGCGATGGGTACGAGGTCGGGGTGAGCCACCCACGTACCGTCGAAGCCCTCGCTCGACTCGCGACGCTTGTCGGCGCGCACTTGTTCGATCGCGGTGGACGTGACCTCGGGGTCTCGCCGATTGGGGATGAAGGCGCTCATTCCGCCAATGGCGTGCGCCCCTCGCCGGTGGCACGTCTCCACGAGTAGTGCGGTGTAGGCGCGCATGAACGGGACCGTCATCGTGATCTGGGACCGGTCGGGCAGGACGAACTCCTCTCCCTGGTCTCGGAAGTTCTTGATGATGGAAAAGATGTAGTCCCATCGTCCCGCGTTGAGTCCCGCGCAGTGATCGCGCAGTTCGAACAGGATCTCCTCCATCTCGAACGCCGCCGGCATCGTCTCGATGAGGACCGTGGCGCGAATCGTTCCGTGGGGGATGCCGACGTAGTTCTCCGCGAAGGTGAACACCTCGTCCCACAGTCGTGCTTCGAGGTGGCTCTCGGTCTTGGCGAGGTAGAAATACGGCCCCCGGCCCCGCGCGATGAGCTCCTTCGCGTTGTGAAAGAAATAGAGGCCGAAATCCACCAGCGAGCCCGACATCGGGCTCGACGCACCGGCGTCATCGTGGAGGCGCAGATGGTCCTCGGTGAGGTGCCAGCCGCGTGGACGCATGACGATGGTGGGTGTCCGGTCGCCGAGCGTGTATTCGCGCCCGTCGGGTGCGACGAAATCGATCCGTCGGCGTACGGCGTCGTAGAGCGAGACCTGACCGCCGATGACGTTGGTCCAGGTCGGGCTCGTGGCGTCTTCCTGGTCGGCCAGCCACACCCGCGCACCCGAGTTCATGGCGTTGATGGTCATCTTGCGGTCGGTCGGTCCGGTGATCTCGACGCGCCGGTCCTCGAGCCCCGGCCCCGCACCGGCGACGCGCCAGCCAGAATCCTCCCTGACTGGTCTGGTCTCGGGCAAGAAGTCGAAACGGCCGCCATTCTTGATCCGGTGGCGCGACATCGCTCGTTGGGCCAGGGCGTCGCGCCGGTCGGCCTCGAAGCACACGTGGAGTTGGCGAAGGAACTCGAGCGCGTCGTCGGTGAGGATATCGTCGAACCGCTCCAGCATCGGGCCCGAGACGAGGATCTGGGCGGCGGTGTGAAGGTCGGCGTTCATCTTTAGAACTGCTCCTCTTCCGTGGAGCCCACGAGGGCGAGGGTCGCGCTGTCGGGATTGAGCGCGGTCGACACGCGGTCGAAGTAGCCAGTTCCGACCTCGCGCTGGTGCTTGGTGGCGGTGTAGCCCTGCGCCTCGGACGCGAACTCGGCCTCCTGCAACTCGACGTACGCGCTCATCGCACGCTCCTTGTACCCCTGAGCCAGAGTGAACATGGAGTGGTTGAGGGAGTGGAAGCCCGCCAGCGTGATGAACTGGAACGCGTAGCCCATCGAGGCGAGTTCTCGCTGGAAGTTCGCGATCTGGTCGTCGTCGAGGTGACGCTTCCAGTTGAAGCTCGGCGAGCAGTTGTACGCCAGCATCTTGTCGGGGAACTCCGCCTTGAGTCGTTCCGCGTAGGTCCTCGCGAGTTGGAGATCGGGCTCGGAGGTCTCGACCCACAGAAGATCGGCGTAGGGGGCGTAGGCCAGTCCTCGCGAGAGCGCGGCCTCGAGTCCGTTCTTGACCTCGTAGAAACCTTCCGCCGTGCGGTTCCCCGTGAGGAATGGACGGTCGCGCTCGTCGACGTCACTGGTCAGGAGGTTCGCGCCCAGGGAGTCGGTGCGAGCGATGACGAGCGTCGGCACGTTCGCGACGTCCGCGGCGAGACGTGCGGCGTTGAGCGTGCGGATGTGCTGAGACGTGGGGACGAGAACCTTGCCGCCCATATGTCCACACTTCTTCTCGCTGGCCAGTTGGTCCTCCCAGTGCACGCCCGCGGCGCCGGCGTCGATCATGGAGAGCATCAGTTCGAAGGCGTTGAGCGGTCCGCCAAATCCTGCTTCGGCGTCGGCGACGATGGGCACGAGCCATTCCTTCTCGGTGTTGGCGTCGATGAACTCGATCTGGCTCGCTCGTAGCAGTGCATTGTTGATGCGCCGCACCACGGCGGGCACTGAGTTCGCCGGGTAGAGACTCTGGTCGGGGTAGGTCTGACCGCTCAAGTTGGCGTCGGCCGCCACCTGCCATCCCGAGAGGTAGATCGCGTCGAGCCCCGCCCTGACCTGGGCGACCGCCTGGTTGCCGGTGAGCGCTCCGAGAGCGGCGACCCACTGGCTGGAGTCGGACCGACTCTCTTGGATCAACTGCCAGAGTCGTTGTGCGCCGCGCAGCGCCAACGTCTTCTCTTCGCGCACGGGTCCCCTCAGGGCGATGACCTCCTTCGCACGGTAGTCGCGGCGCACGCCCTCCCAACGCGGATCGTTGGCCCAGTCGAATTCGAGCTCATCCTCGGTCTGGGTCTGGTCTCCGGGCTGAAAACCCATAGGCAGCTTTTCCATTGTGACTCCTTTGTACACGTGGTGGTCGGGTCAACCTAACAGGGGGCGTGACAAAAATTAGAAATAATCACCAAAGATTTGAAGAAATTAAAACAACTATTCGTTATTTGGAAAAAATCGCTATTATTTGAACATGACCCAGCTCGAACAGACAGAGTCCGACGAAGATGCGTCGATGGCGTTCGCCATCGGACGGCGCATCCGAGAGCGCCGCGTCGCCCAGGGGCTCACCGTCACCGACCTGGCGTTGCGACTGGGACGGGCGCCCTCGCAGGTGTCCCTCATCGAGAACGGTCGCAAGGAACTCAAACTCAGTGAACTGCGCCAAATCGCTTCGGCTCTGGCCACCACAGTGGAGACCCTGATGACCGCGGAACCGCCGAGTCGACGCGCGGCGCTCGAGATCGCCCTCGACAAGGCGCAGCGAGGTGCCGTCTTCTCGTCGCTGAACATTCCCAAGATGGCGATCCGAAAGTCATTGAGCGACGACGCCATGGCGACGATTCTGGCGTTGCACGACGAGATCCAACGACTGCACCACGAGCGCGCCGCGACTCCGGAGATCGCTCGACGCGCCAACACGGCGCTTCGAATGGATCAGAGGAGTCGCAACAACTACTTCGAACATCTCGAGGTCATCGCCAAGGAACTTCTCGCGCTGGTCGATCACTCGGGCGGCCCGCTCTCGCAAAGGAGCGCGAGCGAGTTGGCCAAGCACTTGGGCTTCTCGTTGCACTACGTCGGGGACTTTCCCAAGTCGACGCGCAGCATCACCGACCATCGCAACGGCAGAATCTATCTGCCCGTGAACCAGCGAGGGATCGACCCGCGCTCCGCGTTGCTGCAGGCCCTGGCACTGCACGTGCTCGAGATGAAGGAACCCAAGGACTACGAGGAGCTCCTTCGCCAGCGCGTCGAGACCAACTACTTGGCCGCCGCGCTCCTGATTCCCGAGGACAGCGCCGTGGAGTACCTCAGCGCCGCCAAGTCTGCTCGCGAACTCTCAGTGGAGGACCTGCGCGACACCTTCGCGGTCCCCTACGAGACCGCGGCGCACCGATTCACCAACCTCGCGACGCACCACTTGGGACTGCCGGTGCACTTCCTCAAGGTGCACGACAGCGGCGTCATCTCCAAGGCGTACGAGAATGACAATGTCGTCTTTCCCACCGATGCGCTGGGATCGGTCGAGGGCCAGATCGTCTGTCGATGGTGGGCCGCACGGCAGGTGTTCTCCATGGAGGACCAATTGACTCCGTATCACCAGTATTCCGACAAGCCCGCCGGGACCTACTGGTGCACGTCGAGCATTCAAAACACTTCCTCGGGGGCATTCTCGGTCAGTCTGGGTACGACGTTCGAGGACGCCCGGTGGTTCCGAGGTCGCGACACCAAGCGACGATTCAAGTCGACGTGTCCCGACGAGCGGTGCTGTCGTCGACCTTCGGACGCCCTCGCGAGTCGCTGGGACGGCATGGCCCTACCCAGCGCGCAACTCAACTCGTCACTCCTCGCGGCGATCCCGACCGGAACCTTCACGGGCGTGGACCGCGTGGGAATCTACGATTTCCTCGAGACTCACACGCCCAGCACGGGGACCTGATCGTGCGACCCTCGTAGGAGGGTCGGTTCCATTGACCCTCCGCGCGTAGACCGCGCGATCACGAGGTCGTTACGCCGAGAGCGCCTCGTCGACGGTCAGCTCGGCGGCGGGGTCCGCCTCGAGTCGTTCGTCGGGTATGGGTTGGCCGCTACGAACGGAGAATCCGTACGTGTTCTCCTCGAGTCGCTGCTGGGCCCGTTCGACGGCGGCCAAGCGCTCGCGAAGACTCGCCGCCACGGCCTCGGCCTCCTGCTCCGCGATCAAAGGCTCGGCCGAGTCGCTCATGTCGCCTCGTTCGTTGGCGCCGTCTCGCTCCGCCGCCGCGTCGGCGCTCGTATGGGCGAGCAATTCGTTGACGCGCTGGAACTCAGCTTGCAGCAGTTCATGCGCTCTCTCGTAATTCATTTCACTGCCTCGATTCGTCGTGCGACCTTTCTCGAGAGTAACGCGGACTCGACAACAATCATCCGCCGACGCTCTGCACCGGGGGCTGCGTTGGCGCCACTCGTGACCCGTGAGCGGCGATACCCGTGGAGAGGTGTTTGACCAAGTGTGAACTCGTCAGAGAAGAGACGCACGTCGACACTGAGGCGGTGGCGAAGATTGTTCGTCTCATCGTCCGCCCCTTGGTCAGTTGTGGTCCGAGAGTCGATTGAACCCGCGCCGATCGCGGTCCTGGTGGGTAGGGTGAGAGCCAGAGGGAAGTTTTCCCTAGTTGAGACGCCAGGTTCGAGTCGGACGATCTAGACGATTGTCGCTCGTTCGGGCACGACGCCTCCGACGTTCGGAAGGTCGCTATGTCCTCGTGGCGGAAGCTCACTCGATGGATGAGGTGTCGTCATGACGATCACGAAATACGGGGATACTCGAGTCACGCGAGTGAAGTGGCGCCTACCGCGGCGAGCGGGAATGTCCTTCGTGCGCGCGGCGAGAGAAGCGTCGATGACGTCAAAGTCCGCGGCGCCGTGGTGACGTCGTACAAGATCAACATCAATTGAATCAGGAGATCAGATGAAAGTACTTATGGTGATGACGTCGCACGCACAGCTCGGCGACACGGGCCGCACGACGGGGCTCTGGCTGGAGGAATTCGCCGCCCCCTATTACGTCTTGGTCGACGCGGGGGTCGAGGTGGTCTTGGCCTCTCCCCTAGGGGGCCAGCCCCCGATCGACCCCTCCAGTGAGGAATCCGGTGCATTGACCGATGCGACGAAGCGATTCAGTGGCGACGACGTCGCGCAAGACTTGTTGGCGCATACGGTGCGATTGGATTCGGTGTCGGCGGCCCCGTTTGACGCCACGTTCTATCCGGGCGGGCACGGTCCATTGTGGGATTTGGCGACCGACGCCGTGTCGCGCACTTTGTTGGAATCCTTCATCGCCGAGGGCAAGCCCATCGCCGCCGTCTGTCACGCGCCGATCGTCCTGAAAGAATTGGTGAATCCCAACGGCACCAGTTTTCTCCGCGGACGTGAGGTGACGGGATTCTCCAACGCCGAAGAATCTTTGGCGGGGTTGACCGATGTCGTGCCTGAACTGCTCGAGAACGCCCTGGTGAGTTGCGGAGGGCTGTATTCCAAGGCTGACGAGGACTTCGCCTCACACGTCGTCGTCAACGGCATCTTGGTAACGGGACAGAATCCGGCGTCGTCGGCGGACGCGGCCGAGAAACTTTTGGAATTGCTGGACCTGGCGAAGGTGATACCGCTCGCCGACGGCGAGGATCGACAAATCTCGTGACTGGAAGAAGGGCGTCGATCCGTCGCACGTCTCCTTCGACCCGGTCGGGTGAGAGGGCGCAAGCGCGTCGACAAGGCGGCGTGCGACGAGCGCGACGGCTCAAGGGGTTCGAACGTCAGAATTGAAGTCGACCGCGAAGAGAGACGTTTGTGACGGTGGGTCAGCGGTGCGACCGCGTCGAGGAGCCACCGGAAGAATAACGTGGAGCATTGACCTCTGGTTCGATTTAGCATTCTCCTCGTACCGAGAGAACAATGAAGGGAGACCTCCGTGAGCGCAACGTTTAGCAAAGAGGAAAAGGCGGCGATGAGGGCGGCGGCGGCCGAAGCCAAAGCCGCTAAGGCGGGCGCCGACATGGAGGAGGCCTGCCGCGCCGCCATCAGTGACATGTCCGGCTCGGACAAGGAGTTGGCCGAAACCCTGCACGAACTGGTCAAGAAGCACACGTTCCTGGCGGCCAAGACGTGGTACGGCATGCCCGCGTATACGAACGCGGAAGGCAAGGTGGTCGTCTTCTTCCAGAGCGCCGCGAAATTCAAGACGCGCTACGCCACCATTGGCTTCCAAGAGGCCGCCAATCTCGACGACGGAAACTTTTGGCCGAACGCGTACGCCGTCACTAAGTTGACGGCGAGCGATAAGAAGCGACTGGTGGCGCTATTGACGAAGGCAGTGGGCTAATCGCTGGCCCGATGCGGTCCAGGCGCTAGTCGTTCCCGGGAGAGCAATGGACACCCGCCAGCGGCGATCGGCCCGACGACCATGGTCGATGTAGCGGCCGCTGGCGGCGTCTCACCATCGCAGAATCCAGGGCAACAACGGACCGCACCGTGGCGGCGATCGTCACGGCGACGACGAGAACGAAGACGAGCATGAGGGTACGAGCCGACACGTAGCTCGACGCCACGCCGAGCACGACCACGGGAATTGATAGTCCGACGTACGCGCCGAGGAAGAATCCCGCGATCGCCTCGGCACGCGACTCGGGTGGCGCCGCCTCGCCGGCGCTCGCCATGGCCCCTCGAAAAACTAAGCCAGCGCCGGCCCCCGACGCCACGGTGCCCGCCACGAAGAAGGTCAGACTCGCCGTCCACATGCCGGTAGCGAGGAGGAAGAGTCCCACCAGCAGAGTCGGGCTTCCCGTGCGCAGCAGCGTGACGGGCCTGAATGAACTCATGGCCATCTGGGCCAGGGCGCCCGTGGCGAAGACCGTGAAAGCGACGATTCCAGCGACCGCGTGCGATGAAATGTCCATCGTCGCCGCGAGGAATCGGGGCACGAGTGAACTGAAGACGCCGTAGACGGCGAAGGCCGCGAGACCCGTCAGAGTGGCCGCGACGAATTGGCGTCGGGCCTCGACGGGTACGACGACGCGCTGCGGGTGCCAACGAGGCCGCTCGGCCGGTGGCGCCACCGTCTCGGGCGTCGCGAGCACCAATGTCGCCAGGATCACCAGGGTGAGACCCATGACGACGTAGGGAAGTGCGAGGGGAGCCGGTGCGAACTGAGCGAGGACGCCCGCGACCAATGGCCCGAATCCGATGCCGCCAAGGTTGAAGCCCACGGCCAACATCTGGGCACGATTGCGTCGCGCGCCAGGGTGCGCCAGGAGGTGCAATTCGGCGAGGTACGCGGTGGCCGTAGCCATGGTCATGCCGATGGAGAGACCCGAGACGACCCTCGCCACCAGCAATCCGGTGAGGCTCGGATCGAGGATGAACACGAGCGCGCTCGCCGCGTTCAAGAAGAGCCCCGTGGCGAGGATTCGCCGACGACCGAGCCAGTCCGAGATGTGACCTGCGAGGAAGAGGCTCGCGATGACACCTAGGGCGTAGGCGGCGAAGATGATGGTCACCATCAGTGATGAGAAGTGGTCTCTGCGTTGGTACAAGACGTAGAGGGGCGTGGGCACCGCCGAGGTCGCCATGGTGATCAGTAGCGCGAACGAGACGACCCAATAGCCGACGCGACTCGATAAACGCTCTCGCCAGGGGCGCCGAGTGGGACGCTCGCGCCTTGGTGATTGCGGCCACTGCGCCGAGATCGCCCGCCAGTGGTCGGAATACGGCGGAAACTTGAAGATGTTCTCGTAACCGAAGCTCATGGTCTTACCTCTCTACTCTTGTATTATTAACAATACGCTACGTCTCGTATTATATATGATAGGTTAGAGATCGTGACCGGTGAATTGTCTTCCGAGGCGGCCAAGCGGGGTCGACCACGCAGCGACGACGTCGAACGGGCCATTCTCACCGCGGCGTCCGAACTCTTGATGGAAAAGGGTTTGGACGCGATGACGATTGAGGAGGTGGCCGCGCGCGCGGGAGTGGGCAAGGCGTCCATCTACCGGCGCTGGTCGACCAAGGGGGGTCTGGCGCTCGACGCATTCCTGGTCGACTACCTGACCCTGCAACCCGTCGTCGATACCGGTGACCTCGAAGAGGACCTGCGCGAGGGCTTGACCCACTGGGCGACGGCCGTGGTCGATACGGCGATAGGTCGTGCCCTCGTCGGGATCATCGCCGAGGCGCAAAATGACGAAGTCCTCGCTCACGAGTGGATCGACCGAGTCCTGGCGCCCGCGAGGGAGCGCTATCGCGTGATGGTCGATCGCGCCATCGAGCGAGGCGAGATTCCCAGTGGGTCCGACGTCGACGTGATCATGGACTTGCTCTACGGCGCGGCGTATCACCGATTGCTACAGGGCCATCTTCAGATTGATCCGAAGTTCGTCGCGCAGGTGGCTCATCTGGTCGCGCAGGGCGCGAAGTCGGGTTCGACGAATTCGACGGCGTGACCCTCAACCGGTTGCCTCGTGCGCGGAGGACGGTCATCAATTTTCGCGTGTCGCCGGCAGAGAGGTCGGGTGCGACGTTTCGCGGGGCCGGACATCGCCGAGACCGCGATATGCAGGACCGACCGGGGGCGTCCTTAACGCATGGTTCGCTGGGAAAGTGACTTTGGCTACTGACGAAAGTGGACACGAGCGGCCAAGATGATGACGTGAGAGTTTCCGCCTCCTCTCGTGGACGAGACCACGTTGCGGTCGCGTGCGTGCGCCAGCGGTGTCGCCCTGACTGCTGCGGAGGCGAAAGGGCGTGCGATGACCGCGGATTGTTGCGCGGTGGGCGCGAAACATGATGGCGGCCCACGATTCCACTTCGAGTGTTCGAGGTTCACAGCCTGCGCCGGGTGAACCTGCGCGAAAGGTTGACTACCCCGAGGACCTCGAGTGCGACATTGTGACGAACTTCGACCGCCCGTTGCACTTGCGCCCGGTTCGCGGTGACGATGCCGCGAGGCTCGTCGACTTCCACGCCCGTCTCTCCCCTGATTCCATCTACCGGCGCTACTTCTCGTCGCACCCGCTACTCTCCCAACAAGAGGTCAGTCACCTCACCCAGGTCGACTACCAGGACCGACTCGCCTTGGTCATCACCGATGCCGACGATATCGTCGCAATTTGTCGCTACGAACGAATACCCCCGACGACCACGGGCGAGGTCGCCTTCGTCGTCCGCGACGACTACCAGCATCGAGGGCTCGGTCACGTCATGCTCGAGCAGTTGGCGAAAGCCGCGTGGTCGCGCGGACTGACGAAATTCAGCGGTGTCACGATGCGTGAGAACCGTGGCATGATTTCGATATTCGAGCATTCTGGATTCGCGGTGACGGTGACGCACGAAGGCGAGGAGTACTACGTGTCGTTTTCGATCGACCCCGCAGGGCGCGCGGCCGTGGATACGCCGCCACACCGAACGGGCGAGGAGTAGCCAATGGTGCTCATCGTCAATGAGGGGTACGACGATTCGGAGCACGAATCACCCGATCACCCCGAACGACCCGGCCGCCTGCAAGCCGCCAGAGGTGCGGTGGACGACCTCCATTTGGGTAGCGACCTCGTGGTGGCTCCGGCGCACAGCGCCACCCGGGCGGAACTGCTGAGGGTCCACGACGCCGGCTACCTCGACGAACTCGGAGCGTTCTGCTACGACGGCGGCGGCGACATCGATCAAGACACTTACGCCACTTTCGATTCTTGGTCCATCGCCACCACGGCCGCGGGAGCCGGGTTGTCGGTCGTCAGTGAGCTCCAGCGCCGCGGTGAGGGTGTTGGATTCGTGGCGTCGCGCCCACCCGGCCATCACGCGTTGAGGGACCGCGCGATGGGCTTCTGTCTCCTCAACAACATCGCGGTGAGCGCGGCGCATCTCGTCCGTCAGGGGGAGCGGGTCGTCGTCGTCGACTGGGACGTGCACCACGGCAACGGCACGCAGCAGATCTTTTGGGACGAGCCCGACGTCCTCTACCTCTCGATGCACCAGTGGCCCCTCTTTCCCGGCAGCGGCTCCGCCGAAGAGGTCGGCGGTCGTCGTGCCCTGGGTTCGGTCGTCAACGTGCCGCTGCCGGCCGGAGCGACGGGTGACGTGATGCGACGCGCTCTCGACGACATCGTCGCGCCCGTCGTCGACGCGTTCCACCCCACCTGGGTGCTGGTCTCGGCGGGATTCGACGCCCATCTCCTCGACCCCATGGCCGATCTCTGTTTGAGTGACGCTGACTTCGCGGCCATGGCGTCGTGCGTGTCGCACTACGTGGCCGCGCCGGGCCGCCTGGCGTTCTTCCTCGAGGGTGGCTACCACCTGGGCGCGTTGCGTGCGTCGGTGGCGGCCACGTTGAGTTCGGTGTTGGGATGCCACCACCAGGGAGAACGGCCAACGAGCGGTGGTCCAGGTGATGACCAGCTCGCCAAAGTGAAAGCCCGACGCGTCGCGGCGCTCGAGTCGTGGTTTCAGGTCATTGAAGGGGAGGCGACGCAGTGAAAGCGATCAACTCGATTGCGGTGGGATTCGACGGATCAATCGAATCCCAAGCGGCCGTTCGATGGGCGGCTCGCGCCGCTCGCGATTTCGACGCCACGCTCACGGTCCTTCACGCCTCGGGCGCTCTCGAGCGACTGGACTCTCCTCACTCTTTCAGCCACGTGGTGGCTCCAGCGGTCGTTGACACGATCGTCTCCGAGGAGGGACTCGACGCCGCGCGCCTTCACTGGATCGTCGACGAGGGCGACGCGTGTTCCGCGCTTCTTCACAGCGTGACGCCACCGATCGGCGCGCAATTGTTGGTGGTGGGTTCTCGGGGGCACGGCAAGCGCCCCGGTTTGATGATCGGCAGCGTCAGCCTCGAACTCGTGCAACACGCGAGCGTGCCGGTTGTCGTCGTCCATGGGCGATAAGGGTGAGAGTCCCGCCTCGCGCGACTGGCTTGAGTGCTCGCAGCGTTTCCTTGCAGTTCGCGAATCCCCATGGCTCCCTTCGCGTCAGCGCCTTCACCGTCCCTTAGTCGTCGAACTGGTCCACGCCGTCGATTTCGTCCCATAGCAGCGCTCCCATCGCGGTGGCGGCCTCACGGCGGTCCGGATCCAGAAGGTGGCCATAGACGTCGGAGGTCATACGGATGGAGGAATGTCCGAGGACTTGACTGACGACGTGGAGTTTCACCCCTTGAGCGAGCATGAGGCTCGCCGCAGAGTGTCGTAGTTCATGGGGGTGCCAACGTCCGAGTCCCGCCTCGTCGCAGATCGCACGAAAATCCCGGTAGAAGTTCCGTGGATCGATGGGAGTCCCTTTGGACGTCGTGAAGATGAAGCCCGTCTCGATCCATCCGGCACCGCGTCGTGCGCGTTCGCGGCGCTGCGTCGACTCGTGCTCCAGCAGCGCTGAGACCATCCGTTTGGGCAGATTGACCGCGCGACGGCTGCGGAAGGTCTTGGTGTCGGACGTGACGAGGGCGCGACCCTCGCGTTTGAGTTGGCGGGAAATCCGTAGCACCCCTGTGTCGCGGTCCAGGTCGGGCCATATCAGTCCCAATGCTTCACCTCGTCGCAGTCCGGTCGAGAGCATGAGCGCGAAGAGAGCTTCGTTGCGGTGCCCCTTCAAGGTGTCGAGGAATAGGCGGGCCTGATCGGGTGAGAGCGTTCGACCCTCGGCTCGAACTGCTTTCGGTGGTCGCGAAAGAGTGGCGACGTTGCGAAAGAGTAGGCCCCAGCGAATCGCCTGGTTGAGGCACTGAGCCAGGACAATACGTATTCGCCGCACCGTCGAGGGCGCGAGCCCGCTATCGCGCTTGAGTGAGAGTAGCCGGTCGACATCGTTGACGTGGAGGTCGATGAGTCTCTTGTGTCCCAGCGCGGGCAAGATATGGTTCCTCCCGATACTCACGTAGTTGCGCAGCGTGCTGGCCTCGACCTGGTGTCGCATGATGTCCGCACACCAGCGATCGAAGAGGGTGGACAAGGTGGTGAGACCATCGACGGGAAGGAGGCCGTCGTCGATTTGACGTTGGAGGACCTTGAGTTTGGCGGCGACCTTGGCGCGAGTGGAGGCCGAGACGTACTTTCGAACAGATCGCCCATCGGGACCGCGGCCCATGCGGATCGCTCCGATCCATCGACCATCGGCGGTCCTCTGGTAGATCGATCCTTCACGGTTTGCTCGTCGTGTGGCCACCATGTCTCCTCGCGCGAGATGACGCGACATCGCAACACCCAACGGTCGCGAGACGCCCGGGGTGCTGATGCGGGTTGCGATGTCCCCTCGAGTCGTGCGCCAAAGGGGAGATCTGACTTCGACTCCTTCGAACCCGGCAGGAAGTTCCAACCGCCCCGTCTCTCCCTCGTCACCCCTAGCGTTGCAGTGATCGCGGCGCTGAGGCGCTGGCGGCGTGAGTGAGGGGTGGGTGAAATGAGACTTTTCTTAATCAGACACGGTGCCACCCAATGGAGTGCGACCGGGCAGCACACGGGTACGACCGATCTTCCTCTGTCGAGTGAAGGTGTCGCTGAATTGGGCCCGTTGTCGCGAGAATTGCGACACATGTTGGGCGAACACTTCACGTCGGCGACGGTTCTCTCGAGCCCGCTGACTCGGGCCCGGATGTCCGCCGAGAGCGTAATGGGCGCCGGACACGAAGTTCGCCTCGACCACAACCTGGTTGAATTCAATTACGGCGACTATGAAGGCTTGACGACTGAACAGATCCGCGAACGTCGACCGGGGTGGGATCTATGGCGCGACGGTTGTCCCAACGGCGAGACCCCGGAGGACGCGGGCCGCCGGGCCGACACCTTCCTCTCCGGCCTCGCGGGGGGTCCTGACGTGGTCGTCACGTTCGCCCACGCGCACATCATTCGTATCATCGCCGCCCGAGCGATTGGACTCGACCCACAGTGCGGTGAGGTCTTCACGCTGGACACCGCCACCATTTCCCTGGTGCAGGACGCGCGTGACAAGCGAGTACTGCAACACTGGAACGTTCGGCCCAAGGCGTAGAGAAGCCTCTCCACCGGTGCCTCAGGGCATGGGGCCCACCTTTGCAACGTTGCGGAACTCGGGGGTGATTGGATGGTGGCGACACGGAGGCGTGCCTCTCCGCTCGCGCTCTAGAAATCAACGTGGTGCCGGTCGATTGGTGACGAGCACACCCCCATACCGCCAGAGGCGTGTGGGTGCTCATCCCACGGGCACGGGTGTTGGGAGACTCTTCCCTGTTCGCCCACTTGGCGTGGGCATAGATAGGCGGGAATATTCGGTGAGTGGTCTCCCAGCGCCGAACGACTTCTGCCTAGTCGCCGGTCAAGATCAGACAGAAGGGGTGGCCGACGGGGTCGAGGAATACTCGATACGTCTGCCCGGGTTGAAATTCGGCCTTGCGCGCGCCGATACTCAGGACGTGGCGCTCCCCTTCGTCGAGGTCATCCACCTCGAAGTCGAGGTGCATCTGCTTCGGCATTTCATCCGCGGGCCACGTGGGCGCAACGTAGTTCTCGACTCTTTGGAAACTCAACGCCGGCAACGAATCGTGGACTAAGTCGATGCCCGGCATGTCTTCGGGCGCGTAGCCCGGCCACGTCTCCACCGCGATGCCCGTCAATGCCGAGTAGAACACGGCGAGTTCGTAGGGCTCGGGACAGTCGAGGGCGATCAAGTGGAGCCGAGGAAGATTCATGTCGCCACGCTACTCAACCGGGCCGTTGACATTCAAGGGTCTCCACGCTTCCTTGTGAGCAATTCTGTATCCCCGGCGCAAGGCCCTACCGCGTGAGTGCGGTCCGTCGATTCACTGGCGCGCATCGTCGAGGTGAACTCGCGGACCACGTCGCCCCCAGCGAGCGTTTCGACTATGACGCCTCAGCACCGTGTCGACAGATAACAATGATTTCAGTAATGACACAAAATTGTGTAATTACACATTTTTGTGTAAAGTGAGATAATGGATAGGGATAAGGTTCTAATCTTCAGCGATCACCTGGGACGCTTCTACGCCGAGCGTTACGGCTTTCCACCCGTTGCCGGGCGTCTGATTGGCTACCTCTACGTCTGCGAACCCGCGCAACAGTCCATCAACGACATCGCCGGCACCCTGTTGACGAGTCGCAGCGCCATCAACAATGTGGTCAAGACGCTCGAGACGCAGAAATTGGTCCACCGTTCACGACCCGCGGGCACGCGCGCCGATCTCATCGGTCTCAACCCGCTCGGTTGGGAGAATATGGGTTTCGATCCGAGCGAATACCGACAAATGGCGAGTCTGGCGCACGAAGGATTGGCCCTGCTCAAAGATGCCTCGCCGGAGCGCCGTCAAGCTTTGGAGATCGTCGCATCTCTCAATGAATTCTTGGCGCTGAGGCTGCCACAACTCTTTGAGGAGTGGAGCAACTTTCATCAACAGAGGCCAGTACCGAAGAAGGGCCGGGGTAAATAGATGGAACCCGCTATCGCGCTGAGTGGGTTGAGGAAGGCCTATAAGGGAGACCCCGTCCTGACCGACGTCACCCTGAACGTCGAATCGGGGACGATCTTCGCACTACTCGGCACCAACGGGGCCGGCAAGACCACGGTCATCAACATATTGACCACGCTGCTGAAGGCCGACGGCGGCCACGCCGCCGTTGGTGGTTTCGACGTCGACGCCTTTCCTCAGAGGGTGCGCGAGCGCATCAGCCTGACGGGGCAGTTCGCGGCCGTCGACGACGTCCTCACCGCTCGCGAGAACTTGGAACTCATCGGCGACTTGCGCCACGTGAGTGATTCCGCGCTGACCGCCGTCGAACTTCTCCAGAAGTTCGACCTGAGCGACGCCGCGGACCGACGAGTCTCGACATTCTCTGGGGGAATGCGTCGACGACTGGATATCGCGATGAGTCTGATCGGCAGTCCCGCGATCATCTTCTTGGACGAACCCACGATCGGACTCGATCCGCAGGCGCGCAACGATATGTGGCACACCATTCGAACGCTCGCCATGAACGGGACCACGGTGTTCTTGACCACCCAGTACCTCGAAGAGGCCGACGAATTAGCCGATATCATCGCCGTTCTTCACCAGGGCCGGATCATCGCGAGTGGCACGGCGAGCAAACTGAAGAGACTTGTTCCCAGCGGCCTCGTGCGGTTCAGCTTCGCCGACGCGTCGCAGCACGAGGCCGCACTCGCCCTCTTGGGGAGCGACTACGAGATAACTCATAGTGACGACTTGAGCCTCTCGGTGGTGACCGGTGGCAACGCGACGCGCATCGCCGAAGTATTCATCCGACTACGCGACGCGAACATTGAGCCGACCGATTTCTCCCAGCAGTTGCCCTCGTTGGACGACGTGTTCTTCAAACTGACGAGTAATACGACGGAGGAGGACTAGCCATGCGATCGCTACAGGACACCTGGACGATGACGAAGAGGAGCCTGCGTCATATTGTTCGCAGTCCCGACACGATCATCACGGTGGTGTTGTCGCCGATCGCGCTACTCCTGATGTTCGTCTACGTCTTGGGCGGCGCACTCGGTCAGCAAACCGGTGCGGTGAAATACGTCGACTACATCACCCCGGGTATCATCATCATGACCGTGGTCAGCGGTATCGCCTACGCGGCCGTGCGTTTGAACACTGATATCCAAAAGGGCGTCATCAACCGCTTTCGAACCATGCCGGTGGCGCCTTCATCGATCCTGAGTGGGCAGGCCGCGTCGTCCACCTTGTCGAACCTGTTCTCGTCGGTGCTGGTGCTGGCGGTGGCTTTCGCCATTGGTTTTCGCACCAGTGCTGGGCCGGTCGAGTGGTTGCTGTTCGCGGCCCTGGTGGTGCTGTTCACGCTGGCGACGACGTGGATGGCGATCTTCTTCGGACTCCGTGCGAGGTCCGCGGAGGGTGCGGGTTCCTTCAGTTACATCCTGATCCTGCTCATCTTCATCAGCCCGTCGTTCGTGCCCACCGCATCCATGACGCCGGTCCTGCGTGGATTCGCGCAGAACCAACCGTTCACCCCGATCATCGAGACGATGCGATCCCTGCTCACCACCGGGACGTCGGGCAACAGGGTCTGGCTCGCTCTCACCTGGAGTATCGGCATGCTCGTGGTCATGTACGCCCTCTCGATCTGGCAGTACAAGAGGACGAGTTTCACCACCAACACCTAGTCCGTCGACCGGAGAGTTCGCGGTGCTGACCAATCGGGCGGCGTTCGATTTCCGACTCGTCGTGAAGGCACGCGCAGATCATCCCAGGGGAGTCGGCCCCCGCATTGAGATGGGGCACGAGGAACGAAAGCCTCGTGCCGGGCGGGCCCCAGGTCAGACGAACGCTGGAGACACTTGTGGATTTGGAAGATTTCTTCGGTCGAGCCCGGGGTGATCTCGAGGTCAAGGAATCGAGCGATGGATCGGTACGTCGCAGTAGGAGACGGTCACGGCCACGCGTTCAGGGTCGCCCGAGTGAAGTCTGGACGGCGGACTGGCTGACCGGCGTGGGGCGGCCAATGAAGAAACCCTGTCCATAATCGACGCCGAGATCCCTCAGCAGTTCGAGCACCTCGCCATTCTCGATGCCCTCAGCAACCGTGAGCATCCCAAAGGCCCGCGCGAGGTTGACGACTGCCGCAACCACGTATTGACTGGAAGACTCATCATTGATATCGCGGACGAACTCGCGGTCAATCTTTAGATAGGAGACCGGCAGGTGCTTAAGGTAGGAGAACCCCCCATACCCTGCGCCAAAGTCATCCAAGGCAACCTTGACGCCGATGTCGTTCAGTCCTCGCACGAATGCCCCCGCCGCGGCCAGGTCGTGCACCAGCGCCGTTTCGGTGATCTCGCACACGAGATTCTCGGGTCGGGCGCCGCTACTCTCAATGGCGCTACGTATCGTGGCGAGGATACGAGAATCCGTGACTGACTTCGCGGAGAGATTGAATTCCACCATCTCACCGTTCGCAGCGAATCGTGTGGCCTCGCCAATGACCCAGTGATCGATCTCCTTGATGAGTCCGTATTCCTCTGCGGTGGGCAGGAACTGGTCAGGGGTGATGATCTCGCGGTCGATTCCTTCCATCCTCAGGAGAAGTTCGTTCTGGACCACCTTTCCGGTGGCGATTTGAATGATGGGTTGGGAGTAGAGAGTGAATCTCTTCTTGTCGATTGCATCTCGAATCCGTCCGACCCACGCGAGTTTCTCGAGTTCGCGTTCGACTTTCAACTGGTCCGATGCTCGATGGGTGATGTTTTCGAAGACGATCACCGCACCTTGAAGGTCGTCCACGATGAGCGGGGACGCGCTATACGCCACCGGGACTGATTCACCGTCGCTTCGGATAATCGTGTCGTAGTCGACCCTCAGACGATTTCCGCGCGACCAGACCTCATGAAGGGGGCAATCCGTTTCCTCAGAGCGACTGTCGTTCGCCCTCTTGAAATGGAATATCTCCTTGGTGCGAGATCCAATTATCTGGTTCGTGTTGAGATTCACGAGTCGGCCCGCAGCAGCGTTGGCGAAAGTGATTTTGCCGTCCTTATCCGTGGCGATCATCCCTTCGGCCATGTTGTCGGCGATTGCCAAGTGGAATTGACGAGAGTGCTCGAGTTCACGTCGAGCACTCATCTGATCCGTGATGTCGATCGATACGCCAATGATGCGATCAGGATGTCCACCATGACTAGCCATCATCTCGGCACGCGTATGGACCACGCGCTCGTCACCGTCGCATCTGGTGACACGGTGGATAATCTCCGAGGATCCTTCGACGAACGCCGTTTCCAGCGCCTCGCGTACTGACTCGCGCTCCGCTCCCGGCACGAAGCTGAGGAAGTCGTCAACGTCACCGCGCCAGTCGGGGGGCGTCACTCCGTAGATCTTGGACATCTCCTCGGCCTTGAAGTCGAGTCGCTGGTTATGGAGGTCCCATTCCCAATGTCCGACGTGAGCCAGTCGCTCAGCTTCGCGCAGGTGGGCCTCGTTCCTCGCGAGCTGATCCGCGTGTCGCAATCGAGAGATCCCAAAGGACAAATTGTCAGCCAACTCGATGAGCAGTTCGATCTCTCCCGGATCGAAGGATCCCGGGTCACGACTATAGATCGTGAGGGCGCCAATCACGTCGCCATCGATGAAGAGCGGAATGGAACACGCTGTTCGCACGCCACATCTCTCGATTTGAGCGGTCCACGGGAGGCACCTTTTCGACCGACGAATATCCTTGATCACCTGGAGGGTGCCAGTGCGTATCGCCCTACCGGTGGGTCCGTTGCCGAGTGGGGTAGTACCCCAACTGATGTTCGCATCGTCCAGACACTGCGCTGGCCCGCTCGACGAGACGAGTCGAACCGAACGTGTTGCGTCGTGTTCGACGTAACCGACCCACGCCATCAGGTGCCGCCCTGATTCAATGATGCAATCGCAGATGGTCGATACCAAGGAGAGCTCGTCGGTGGCGTGCATCAGCACGTGGTTGCCCTTGGTGAGGGCGCTCAACGCCTTCGAAAGATTCACTCGTTCGGTGACATCGCCGCCCGAGACGAGGACGCCGCGGATATTTGGGTCGTCGATGAGATTGTGTACGTACGAGTCAAAGACGCGCCACTCGGATTGTTTCGCTCCCCTCACCCGAAAGTGGGAGAAGCCGCCCGATGGTTGATCCTGCACAATCGCTGCGAGTTCGCAAGCGACTCTTTCTCGATCATCCGAATGGATGAAATCGAGCATTCGGCGCCCTACCAATTCTTCTGGTTCGGCATTAAGCAGACTCGACGCAGCGCTATTGGCGTAGCGCAACGTGCTGTCCGAATTCATTACGACGACCGGCGTCAGCAGGCGGTCGCAGACTCTTGCCATCTCCGTGTAGTCGAGATCGTCGACTAAGTTGCCTCGACCCGTCACGGATCCAGTTTGGATGTCACCCGTCGAGATCGATATGGACAACGCGTCCCAATCGAGGACAATACGTCCTACTGCAACAAGATATTCAAAAGTTCCGCCTGAGAGTGGACGCCGAATTTGGCGAATATCGAACTCAGACTATTTCGCACGGTGCTGGGGCTAATGAAGAGTTCCTTCGCAATCGTGCCCACCCGCTCGCCGCGGATGAGTCTGGTGAGGATCTCCCACTGCCTGGCGCTGAGCGAGCCCAGTTGAGGGAAGCGGTCAATATCGGGGACACCACGCATTCCGGTGAAGATGCCGCTCGCTTGAACTTCTTGAGCGATCCTCACGAGGCTCGCCTCCAATTGGGCCGCACGGTCTAGTCGATCTCGATCAGGCGCCACCACTGTGCGATAGAGGATGAAGCAATAGGAACTGGTACCAGCGAGACAAGCCAGGAGGCAGTTCACCTGTCCCACAAATTCTGGAGGATCCAGGGCCGTCGCGGGCCAAGAGACCTGGCATGGACCACCCTCGGGTGCACCGTCGTGCAGTCGGCTCCAGAAATTGTCATTAGGTTCTCGCAGAAGTGGACGGCCGATCAATTCGCTAGCCGTGACGCCGATGACACTCTGGACCTCGGCGCTTATCGACGTGATGATTCCTTTGGCATCGAGGACACCAATGGCGAACGGGTACGGCGTGCTTCCCAGATAGGTAACCAGAGGGCTGACCCGAAGGTCGTCGGAACGACAGACCTCGGCGAGCGCGTAGTGACGACCAGCTTCGTCGATGACGTGGACCCAGATCGACACCTCGGACCTTGGAGAGGTTTCGCGCGCGAGGTGGCGATGCGTGCGGTAGAAATCAATCGTCCCCGTAGCGAGCGCGTCGAGGGCCTTCTTGGCACGAGCTCGATCGACTGGCTCGAACAACACGAATACATCTCGTCCGAGAATCTCGGACGCGGCGATCTCCACTTCCTGAAAGAATGGCTCGGTCGCTCCCACGACAGTGAAATTGCTGAGGTCAATCAGGAGCAGCGGGAGGTCGAGACTCTTGGTGACTTCCCAGAAGTCGTGCTCTCCCGTCAAAAGAGGGGTGGAACTCCGCTGATTCAGTGCGCTCATCGTCACCCCCAGGCCACGCGGTATCAATCGGAACTTACAGTTCAATCGCCTCGGCGTCCACTGAATAGTCGAAGTTGGAGAGATAATTGCCGGACGGGGAGCGTTGGGTGACCTCCTTGACACGGGCCGGCGAAATCGGGGTTCGACTCAGGGTAAACCCTTATTGAGACGCGCCGCGCGTCGCCCTATGGTTTCGCTGATGGTGCCTCTACCGGGATCTCCCCGAACCGAAAGTACGACGACTCTTGGAATCCTCGACTAAGACTCGTTCTCGCGCCCACTCAATGGCCCGCAGTAGGGGGCTGATTCACCTGGCCTTGATTCTGGGGTTCGTCGCAGCTCTCGTTTCGCTCGCCTTTCTCACGCGCCAGTACTTCGGTCTGTGGGGAACGACCGATCACGCCGTCATTGGCCTACTGGTGCTGGGGCTCGTTCTCGTGCATCTCTGGCAACGCAGGCGCACCGTGCGGCGACTGCTCTCACAACTCTTGGGAGGTCGCCACGCGACAGAACACTCCTCTCGCCAAGCTGTTTCGGATCTGATCCTCTGGCTCCTCACATTGAACGCCATGATTTCGGGAATCGCTGACTTCGTCGTGGGCCACACGATCTTCCTGCCTCTGCCTGGGCCCTACATCTTTCAAAAGTGGCACGCGATGGCTGTGGTCGCGCTGGTGGTGTACGTCATCGTCCACGTGGTTCGTCGTCGACAGCGATTATGGCGATCACGCATCACATGATGCCGAAAGTCGGGAGATCAGAACAGCTCCAACACCTTCATCGCGGGGCACAAGATCGGGAGTTGTTGGACGTCGAGGGAGATACCCAATCGCGTGCGGCGACGGGTCACCACGTCTAATCGCGCACGTGGTGAGGTCTCGTGCATCGATACCGGCGGGTCGAAACCCCGCCAATTGTGGTCGGCTCCAAGCCACGTGTCAGTGGTGGCTCACCGCGATGGCAGGTGGCGATGCGTCAACCAGTTCGTTGCGGCTCCAGAGGCGAAAAACGGTCAGCGGTCATCGAAGTCGGCGGGGAGTAGATGCCACGTCTGAGGGGGTTCCAAGGAGAAGGCGCTCGCGACATCTTCGAAGTCGCGGTCCGCCGGAGTCAGTCGTTCACGGTGCTGGCGAAGGTGTTCCTCCCACGAGGCGACGAAAAACACCTCTTCGAACACACCCGGTTGTTCGCCGTTGCGGAAGAGTCCCCACTCGGTGGCGCCCGTGCGCAAGCGTGACTCGCGCACGCGCATCATGGCGCTCCTAAATTCGGCCTCACTATCTGGCGCTATCAAATAGGTCGTTCGCACGAGTACTGGCCCACCGCCTGACTCCAACTCAACGGCCAAGTCAGGGTCCGGCCGAACCACGGTGGACCGGTCCATGCTCGCGGTCTCAAAGAGCGGCCAGAGGCGAATCGACAGGGTGCCGGCGCCCAGTATTGCGGCGGCGGCGAGAAAAGCAGTGAGGAGCCCGAACACGTCGGCGACCACTCCCCACACCAGAGCTCCGAGTCCCTGAGCGCCGAACGTCACCATTTGGTAGATCGACAATCCTCGCGCGCGGACCCAGGTCGGCAAGAAGAGCTGGAGGGTCGTGTTCAACGTCGCCAACATCCAGACCCAGGTCATGCCGGTCGGGACCAGGACCAGGACGACCACGGTGGTCGAGTGCACGAGGGCCAGGACGACGAGGGCCACGGCGAAGACGCCCCCGGCCAGGGCGATGAAGCCGTTCGTTGAAAACTGAGTGCGCGCTCGGGAGAGCACCAATGCTCCGGCAATGGCTCCGATACCGAGCGCGCCGAGGAGTAGGCCGTACCCACCAGCGCCGAGTGAAAGGCTGCGAGTCGCCACGAGAGGCAGCAGGCCCCACAGCGCGCTCGACGGGAAGAGAAATAGTGTCGCTCGTAGCAGGATCCGCCGCACGATCGGTGAGTAGCGGACGTAGCGACCACCCGCCCGCAGGGCCGAGAAGAAGCGTTCGGGGAATTGGGGGGTCATGTCCTTGGTGGGGCGCCAGAGTATGACGACGATGGCGTACACGAGGAACGTCCCCGCATTGAGGGCGAAATCGGCGCCGACCCCGAAGTGCTCGATCAAAATGCCGGCGAGAGCCGGCCCTAGGGCGCGGGCGATGTTGAAGTTCAGGGAATTGAGTTGGACGGCGGAGGGAACTTCTTCGCGCGGCACGAGATCTGGCACGAGTGACTGATAGGCGGGCGTGATGAAGACCGAACCCGAGCCAATCACGAAGGTGAAGATCAAGAGCGAGGCGGGCGAGAGTTGGTGCGCAAAGGTAAGGGCCGCGAGCGCCGCGCCCGCGAGAGCGAGACCGACTTGCACAGCGATCAGTAATCTCCTGCGGTCAAGGGTGTCGGCGAGAACACCCCCCACGACGGCGAAGAGGACGTCGGGCAACATGTCGGCGGTCTGAACCAGTGATACGAGAATGGCGGCGTGCGCGGCGTGCACGAGAAACCACTGGGCACCCACGGTCTGCATCCACGCGCCCAGGTTGCTGACCAGCGAGGCCAGCCAGAGCCAACGGAAGATCTTGACCCTGAGGGGAGCCCACGTCGACGAGACGGCAACTGCCTGTGTCATCGCGCAGCAGGTGACCGGGAGTAGAGGGTCGTCATCGCGAGAGACTACGTCGACCGGGGCATTCGTGCAAATGACTCCAACTGCGCCCGCCAGGGGATCACACCCAGCTGTCCTCTTCGAGCACCGGGCAAGGACGGACTCGCCAATTCAGATAGATCGCGAGCGAACGTCGGCGGACGCACCAGTATCATCACCATGTCGATAAGCGCGGTGAGTGGGTGGACTGAGTGGAAATGGGAAGGGCCAACAGGGGGCCGCGGCGCCGTCGGCGGGTCACCTTCGTGGCGATCTTGATAACTGTGTTGGCAAATCCGGTGGCGTCACTCGCCTCACCACTGAACGGCACAATCGCCAATGGCTACTACACCTCCGTGTTCACTCCCGGCGTCCCCAGTGGCGAAGTGCTTTCGCTCTCCGTCTCGAACAACTCCATTGCGACCTTCGAGCTCACGTGCTTTCCCAATGCCGCCGTCGCGCCATTGCTCCACGGCAGCCGCTACGCCAATGTCTTCATACTTCCACTCGGAGCGCCGATCAAGATTGTCAATCGACACTTCCGCTACTCCGGGGAAGCCGCCGTCTCCTCGACGCCGCAGCTCGCGGACAAGGTCACCACAGCCATGTTCACGCTGATGGGCGCCTACCTGCCCAGTGGTCCGTCCTATTACTACTTCAGTTCACTCGACAACGAGGTCATCTCGACTCTCGTCTTCCAAGGAACCGCCACGACGACGGCATGCTCCGGACTACCGGCCAACCGGGTCTTCCGGCTCTACGTCACGCATCCTTGAGTAGCACCAGAGTACGAAGTATCGACTAAAAGGTGACGTCGTGGTTTAGAAGTGTTGATGTCCACCGCGCCAAACGGATAGGGCGATCTTGAACTGATATGGACTCTTCGTGGCGCAGCTAAGAGGGTATCGACGATGAACACTAGCGGCGAGTGAAGCTGTGACAGTATTCCCCTAGTGGCCGTGCTTTTCTGACACCAAAGAATAGTCATCGAAGGGTGGTGAGATGGAACGTGGTTCTCTTACTTGGCAAGAACTACTCGAGGCGCTTCCTGACGGTACCGCTCTCATCGACGAACACGGCCTGATTCGCTATGCCA
>VFSW01002259.1_pt1 | contig 29157 bp, 21 predicted proteins | sample 5358111 | NCBI WGS metagenome assembly VFSW01 (sample SAMN11554181, study PRJNA540505) | mine drainage metagenome | isolation source: sediment from site ElyBrook_90M | place: USA: Ely Copper Mine, Vershire, VT | collected 2017 | reverse complement strand
ACCCCGACCTGACGGCCCGCAATGAGCCGCCCCCCGCCGCCGCATCCGAGCCCGCCGTGACCGGGAATCTGCGCCCCGAGGAGGCCGCCATTGAAAAGGCCCGCCAAGCCGCCGCTTCGTTCCTCGAGTCTCTGCCCAATTACTTCTGCCAGGAGGTCATGACCCGCTATCAGAGCGAGTCCCAAAAAGCCAACTGGCAGCCCATCGACGTGGTTGCCATGGCGCTGGTCTATGACAAAGGGCAGGAGAGCTACCGCAACATCACCATCAACGGCAAGGCCACCAAGAAGAACATCGAGGACTTGGCCGGCGCGTGGTCCACCGGCGAGTTCGGCAGCGTGTTGGCCGACCTGTTCTCCCCCGCCACGTCCGCCGATTTCGAGTTCCGCAGGGAGTCCCGCGCCGGCGGACGCCCGGCCCTGGTCTACGATTTCACCGTCGATCGCCAGCATTCCCACTGGCGCATCATGGTGGCCTCCCAGCTTGTCAGTCCCTCCTACACCGGTTCCGTCTGGGTGGACAAGGAAACCAGCCGCGTGCTGCGCATTGAAATGCAGGCCACCCATATGCCGGATGCCTTCCCCGTCGACAAAGTGGAAATGGCCACCGACTACGAATTCGTCCGCTTTGACGTGCGCCAGTACCTGGTGCCCGTGCACGCCGAGAACCTGGGCTGCCAGCGCGATTCCGATCTCTGCACCCGCAACGTGATCGACTTCCGCAACTACCACCGCTACGCGGGCGAATCCAGTATCACCTTCGACAAGTAGCGCGGCGCGCGCCGCCTTATCTAATCGGGTTCGTTCTTGGGATCGTTCCTCACGCGCCAACCGGCTTTTGTATCATGCATTTATCTCCGGAAACCGGACCCGTCCGCGCCCTCCGTCCGCCATGCTACTGTATACCCCGGGGAGCGTCTCGACAAGTTCCCCCAAAGAGATTCCTATGGGCGCATACCAAAAAAACAATCGCACCCCCCGGCGCCTTGCCGCCGTTCTCGCCTGCCTCGGCGCGCTGGCCGGCCTCGTCCCGGCTGCCGCTCAGCAGCTCAGCTCCGATCTGTTCCGCGAATTGCGCTGGCGCAACGTCGGTCCGTTCCGCGGGGGCCGCACCCGCGCCGCCGCCGGCGTGCCCGGCCAGCCCAACGTCTTCTATGTGGGCCAGGTCAACGGCGGCGTCTGGAAATCCGACGACTACGGCCGCACCTGGACTCCCATCTTCGACAGCCAGCCCACCGGTTCCATCGGCGCCATCGCCGTCGCGCCCGCCGATCCCAACATCGTCTACGTCTCGAGCGGCGAAGGCCTCCAGCGGCCCGACCTTTCCGTAGGCAACGGCATCTACAAATCCCCCGACGCCGGCCTGACCTGGACCCACCTGGGCCTGCGCGACGGCCAGCAGATCCCCGCCCTGGCCATCGATCCCCGCGACTCGAACCATCTCTTCGCCGCCGTCCTCGGCCACCCCTATGGCCCCAACCCGGAGCGCGGCGTCTTCGTTTCCACCGATGGCGGCCAGACCTGGCGGAAGTCCCTGTATGCCGACGAAAACACCGGCGCTTCCGATATCGCCATGGACCCCTCCAATCCCGACGTGCTCTACGCCTCGCTGTGGGAGGCGCGCCAGGGCCCCTGGGAATTCGGCAACACCTACGCCGGCACGCACGGCGGTATCTTCAAATCCACCGATGGCGGCAAGACCTGGCGCAAGCTGACCCGTGGCCTGCCGGAAGTCGAACAGGCCTACGTGGCGGCCGCGCCCAGCGATCCGCGGCGGCTCTACGCCAGCATCGCCCACGGCCGCGAAGTGGGCATCTACCGCTCCGATGACGCCGGCGAGAACTGGCATCGCGCCACCACCGACGCGCGCCCCGCCAACCGCATCGGCGGCGGCGACCTGCCCGTGCCCCTGGCCGATCCCAAAGACGCCAACACGCTCTATAGCGCCAGCATCGTTACCTGGCGCTCCAGCGACGGCGGCCAAACCTGGACCGCCATCAAGGGCGCGCCCGGCGGCGACGATTATCAGAACATCTGGATCAACCCCAACAACCCGGATATCATCCTGCTGGTGGGCGACCAGGGCGCGCTGGTCAGCGTGAATCGCGGCCGCACCTGGAGTTCCTGGTACAACCAGCCCACCGCCCAGCTCTATCATGCCGTGGCCGACAACGCCTTCCCCTATCGCGTGTGCGGCGCACAGCAGGAAAGCGGATCGGTGTGCGTCTCCAGCCGCGGCAACGACGGCGTGGTCACGTTCCGCGAATGGCATCCCGTGGGCGTCATCGAATACGGCTACGTGGCGCCCGACCCGCGCGATCCCGATATCGTCTACGGCGCGGGCCGCGGCCAGGTGTCCAGGTTCCATCGCGCCACCGGCCAGGTTGAAATCGTCAGCCCCGGCCCGCTCACCGGCAAATACCGCTCCGATCGCACCCAGCCCATCATTTTCTCCGCTGTGGATCCGCGAGTGCTCTACTACGCGGCCAACGTGGTCTTCAAGACCATCGACGGCGGGCACACCTGGCAAACCATCAGCGGCGATCTCACCCGCCCGCAGCCGGGCATTCCCGCCAGCCTCGGGAGCATGGCCGCCAAAGATCCCGGCGCGGCTAAACAGCGCGGCGTGGTCTACTCGCTGGCGCCGTCCTTCAAAACCCTCGACACCATTTGGGCCGGCACCGACGACGGCCTCGTCTGGATCACCGCCGACGGCGGCAAGAACTGGAAAGACGTCACCCCGCCGGAGCTTACGCCCTGGAGCAAGGTGACGCAACTGGAAGCGTCCCATTTCGACGACCAGTCCGCCTACGCATCGGTCAGCCGCTTCCGCATCGACGACCTGGCGCCCTATATTTACCGGACCCACGACCGCGGCAAAACCTGGAAGAAGATCACGGACGGCCTTCCGGACGATGCCCCCATCGACACCGTGCGCGAAGATCCCGTGCGCAAGGGCCTGCTGTTCGCCGGCAGCGAGACCAGCGTGTGGGTGTCCTTCGACGATGGCGATCACTGGCAGTCCCTGCAATTGAACCTGCCGCACACCTCCATGCGGGATCTGTGGATTCACGAAAGCGACCTGATCGTGGCCACCCACGGGCGCTCCTTCTGGATCCTCGACGACATCACCCCCTTGCGCCAGTTCGACGCCAAGGCGGTGCAATCGCCCGCCTGGCTGGGCCATCCCGCGGCGGCTTACCGCGTGCGGCGCTCCACCAATACCGATACGCCGCTGCCGCCGGATGAGCCGCTGGCGGAGAATCCGCCGGATGGCGCGGTGATCGATTATTACCTGGCCCAGCCGGCTTCCGGTCCGGTGACGCTGGAAATCCTGGATGCCGCCGGCAAGACCGTGCGCCGCTATTCGAGCGACGATCCGCCGGAGCTTACCGAAGCCGATCTGAAAGCCCTGAGCATCCCGCGGTGGTGGGTGCGCATGCCGCGCACGCTGCCGTCATCCGCCGGCCTGCACCGCTGGGTTTGGGATCTACACGGCGCGCCGCCCGAGTCCCTGCGGCACGAGTACCCCATCTCCGCCGTTCCCGGCGCGACGCCGCGCCTGCCGCAAGGCCCCGCCGCGCCGCCGGGCGCGTACACCGTGAAACTCTCGGCCGGCGGCCACACCTACACCGCGCCGCTCACCGTCAAGATGGATCCGCGGGTGAAGGTTTCCCCGGCCGCGCTCCAGCAGCAGGTGGCTGCCGAGAAGCGCCTGGCCCGCATCATCAGCCGCACCACCGTGGCCATCCGCGAGGCGCGCGCGGCGCAGGAGCAGGCCGGCAAGCGGAAGGACCTGGCCGATCTCGGCAAGCAGCTTGCCGGCGTCCTGGGCACGGGCGGCATGTTCGGACCCGCGCCGTCCAAGCCCGGACTCATGTCGCTGAACGGCCAGGCCTCCATGCTGTACGGCGCCATCGACGGCGCCGATGCCGCACCCACCGCCGCGGAAGCGGCCGCCATCGCCGCGATGGACCGCGATTTTCCGGCGGTGATGGAGCGCTGGACCAAAATCAAGAGCGCGTTGCAGGCCGCCAAAATCCAGGTTGGCGCGCCGGACGCGCACGATGACGACAGCGACGATTCCGATGACATCGGCTGACGCATGCAACGCCGCAGTCTCCTGATCGCGGCGCTGGCCGGTCTGCCGCGCGCGGCCCGGCCGGACACGGCGCCGCTGTACCTGCTTACCTACGATCACGGCGGGCTGATCCTCTGGGGCAGCGATCACTACGCGCAAAAGCTGCGCGACGCCGCCGCCTGGCTGGACCGCTATCCCGGCTTCAAAATCGGACTGGATAACGAGGCCTACGTCTACGATTACCTGGCCGGGCACGATCCCGCCTTGCTCGCCGAACTGCGCCGCACGCTGGAGCGCTACGCCGGCCGCTTCGGCGTCGGCTCCTGCACCTACGGCCAGCCGCTTTCCACCTTCATCAACGAAGAATCCAATATCCGCCAGATCGCCTGGGCGCTCGAAACCGAACGCCGCCATTTCGGGCGCGCGCCCGAGTTCTACCTGATGAGCGAGCACGCCATGCACAGCCAGATGCCGCAGATCCTCAAGGGCCTCGGCTTCCGCGGCGCGATCCTGCGCACCCACTTCCAGATGTACGGCTACAACCCCACCTTCGACGCGCCCGTAGGCTGGTGGACCGGGCCGGACGGCTCGCGCCTCGCGGCCGTGCCCACCTACCCGGGCGAAGGCGCGGAATTCGGCCACACCACCACGGACAATTGGATCCTGACCCGCTGCCCCGGGCCGCAATGTAAAGGCTCGCTCGCGCAATTCCGCGCGCAGTTCGCCACCATCCATCCGCTGCTGGCCACGCGCGCCGACGATTCCGATCTGCGCCGCGAGGACCTGGTGAAAGAAACGCAGGGCAATCCCGCGTACCGCTGGGTGCTGCTCGAAGATCTGCCCGCCATATTGCCCCAGCCGCGGGCCGTGTTCCGCACCGGTCCCAACGATTTCGCGGTGCGCATGCCGTGGGGCTATTGCGGCAACCAGATCTGGAACCGCTGCCGCCAGGCCGAAGTTGCGGTCCTCACCGCCGAGCGCATGGCCGCGGTGGAATCGCTCGCCGGCGCGGAAAACCAGGAGGACGAACTCGGCCGCGCCTGGAAGAACCTGCTGGTGGCGCAGCATCATGACGTCCAGATCTGCGGCCTGCTGCCGGAGGCGCGCAAGTTTCTGGACGCCTCGCTGGAAGCCTCCGCGCATGTCACACAAGCCGCCTTCCAGCATGCGGCGGCGAGTATGGCGGGCGGCCGGTTCGCCCAGATCACGGTCTACAATCCGCGCTCCTGGCCGGGGCCGGAGTGGGTGGAAGCCGAATGCGTGCTGCCGCGCCACACCGCGAAGGAGATTGGCGTGCTGCACGAGGGCCGCGAGGTTCCCGCCGTGCTGGTCTCGTGGCTGCGGGCGTCGGACGACAGCCTGCAGTGGGCGCGCGTGGCGATCCTGGCGGACCCTCCGCCGCTGGGCTTCGCCTCTTATGCGATCGCCGCGGCCGGGGATCGTCCGCAAGCGGCTGCGCGGCCCTACTGGCAAATCGACTTCTCCCCGCGCGGCGGCATCGCGGCCGTGGTCAGCCGCGCTTCCGGCCGCACTCTGCTGCGCGACGCGCGTTTCGCCGGCGTCATCGACGGCAAGCCCTGCCTGTCCGAGGGAACCTGGCGGACCTTGCCGGCGCCACCCGGCGCGCGCTGGCTCACCGCCGCCGAAGACGGCGCCATCGGCGGCATCCCGTATCGCCTCCGGCTGACCGCATGGGCCGATTCTCCCCGGCTCGATTTCCGCGTCACCTTCGAATTCGAGTCCCAGAAGATCGGCCTGCCGAGCGACAACCACCGCGATGCGCACGCGCCCTTCGTCCACGAACAAAAGCTGCGCTTCAAGCTGTTCCCGCTGGCCGGCGAGGGCGCTACCGGGGTCCGCGACCTGCCCTTCGTGGTAGCCGCCACACCCGCCAGTTACATCGACGGCAACTATTGGACCGCGCTGGCCGGCGCGCGCGGCGGCGTGGCGATTTTCAATCGCGGGGCCATGGGCACGGTGCGCGAGAGCGATGGCGGCCTCTCCATTCCGCTGGCTTATTCCATGTATTACGTGTGGGGCACGCGCATTCTTTCGGGCGAATACAACTACGAGTTCTCGCTCTTTCCATTCGAAGGCCCGTGGACCGGGGCCGAACTGCACCGGCGCGCGCTGGAATACAATTTCCCGCTGCGCGCCATGGCCGGCGAACCGGGCAGCGGCAAGCGGGGCGGCCGCATCGCGCCGCTGGACATCGCCGCGCAGGGAGTCGCCGCCAGCGCTTTCTACACGAGCGGCGGCCGGCACTATTTGCGCATGTACGAGCACCGCGGCTTTCCGGACTCCGTGCGGCTGGGGCGCATGCACTGCACCGAAACCGATCTTCGCGGCAACCCCATCGGCCCCGCGGGGTCGCCGCTCAGTTTCGGGCCCTGGCAGATTCGCACGCTGAGGGTCGACGATGTCTCTTAGGCGGGCAGTCGTCTGGCTGGCCTGCGCCGCGGCGATCTGCCAGACGCGGCCCGGCATCTTCCGCATTCATCCGGTGCGGCCCGTGGCGGAACTGCGCGCCGAGGCCCTCGCCGCCACGCCTCCCGCCGAACCGGGGCCCTTCCGCAAAGCCGACCTGGTGGACCTGGCCGCGCTGGATGCGCGCATCAAGCTGGATATACGCTACGCCACTTCGGACAACTTCCTGAGCACGCCGGTGTACTCCTCGGCCCGCGCTCTTCTGCAGCGTCCCGCCGCGCAGGCCCTGTTGCGCGCGCACCGCGCCTTGCTGAAGCGGGGTTACGGCCTGCTGGTCTTCGACGCCTACCGTCCGTGGTACGTCACCAGGATGTTCTGGGACGCCACCCCGCCGGACAAGCACGAGTTCGTCGCCAATCCGGCCGAAGGCTCCCGCCACAATCGCGGATGCGCCGTGGATCTCTCGCTGTACGATTTGAAGACCGGCCGCGAAGTGGAGATGACCGGCGTCTACGACGAAATGTCGGAACGGTCGTATCCCGCTTACACCGGCGGAACCGCCGCGCAGCGAGCCCGCCGCGACCTGTTGCGCCGCGAGATGGAAAAGCAGGGCTTCACGGTTTACCCATCGGAGTGGTGGCACTTCGACTACCGCGGCTGGCGGGAGTACGCCATGCAGAACGCGCCCTTCGAACAACTGGCGCGGCCATGAGCTACGAGGCGCGGCTGAAAGCTTGCGCGGACAGCAGCCCGGCTTCCAGCGAGAGGCCGGGTAGGAGCGGGGCGGCCGCGCCGCCGGTATCCCCGGCGCGGCGCACGGCGCGCAGCAGGTCGAGGGCTTCGGGCAAAGCGAACTGCTCACCCAGGAACGCATCCGCGAAACGGCCGCCGCGAATCTCGCCGCGCGCCTCCATGCGCCGTAATTCCACCAGCATGTCGCGCCACGGCGGCGCCAGGGTCTCGCGGTAAGCCAGGTCGCGGAAGACCACGCCCCAACGGCGCAACAACTGGCGCGCGAAGGCCGCGGGCGGGATGCCGGCGGGCGGCGCTCCGGCGCGGCGCAGCAGGGCCCAGCGTCCGGCGGCGTGCCGCGGGCGAGACGTGCGTCCCCGGCCCTCGCCCCGCCGGCGCTTGGGATCGAGCAGCGCGCGCAGGTTCTCGAAACCATCCGCGGTGACCATGCCCGCGGCCACCAGCTCCCACAACGCGTCCTCGACTTCGCTGGCCAGGCGGCCGGTGAGGCGCGCCAGTTCGGGAAAGAAGCAGGCGCCGTGCTGCTGGAGCGCCGCCAGCGTTTCCCGCGCCGGATGCGAGAGCGAATCGCCGGGCGCGGGCGGCGGGCCCGACAGCAGCCATTCGGCATCCTCCCGCAGGAACAGCGTCAGCGGCGCGACCCGCGTGGGCCGCACGCGATGGGTGCGGGCCCCGGCGTCGTTCCCGAAGGCCGGATGGGGCGAGAGCCGGCCCCACATCACTTCGCCAGAAAGACAAAGCTGGTCGAGAAACCCGGGGCTGTAGCGGGCGATGCGCCCGGGCAACACTTCCGCTTCCCAGGCCGCGGCGGAGATTTCGTATCCCTGAAGCTGCCGGACGACGTGCAGCAGGCCGTCGGCGCCGTGCAACTGTGTGCCGGGCGCGGTGTGCTGCCAGCGGCCCAGGAAGCGCAGGAAGTCCGCGGTGGCGACGGGCTCGACCTCCCGGCGCAGGCGTCCGATGGTGAGCCGGTGGATGCGCGCCAGCAGGCGGCGATGGCACCATTCGGTCTCCGCGTCCCCGCCGGGCGTGAAACGGCCGCGCAGGATCTGCCCTTCGCTTTCCAGTTGCGCCAGCGCCGCGTCCACCAGCGCGGGCGGCAGCGCCAGCCGGGCCGCCAGTTCCGCTGCGCGGTACGGGCCGCCCGATTCCAACCAGCCGCGCAGGATCCCGGCGGCGCAGGCTTCCCGACCCGGAGGAGCGTCCGCTACAAAACGTATGGGCGGCGCGAGCGCGGCGTCCGGATGAGCGGCGAGCGCCAAGGAGGAGCGTTCGGCCGGAGTCCACAGGGGTTGGCCGCCCGCGTTGAGCGTGGCGGCGCGGCCCGCCGCCACCAGTTCCGCGAAAAACGGCTCCCATGCGGCCATCGGCGGCAGGGTGACCAGCGTCAGCAGAGCTTCGTGCAATTCATCGGGATCGCGCACCAGCGGCCAAGCCTCGGCGGCCACTCGCGCGATGGCCTCCGCATCGAGCGCTCCGGCGCCCTCCACGAAATCCGTGCGCACGGTGCGCCGCAACTGCACCGCGCGCGTGCGGCGCTCCTCCAGCGGCGCGTCGTCCAGGAAGGCGTAGGGATTGGCGTTCAGAATCTCGTGCGAAAACGGCGAGGCCTCCGGCGTGTCGATGGCGGTGGTGCGGATGGCGCCGCCGCGGATGCCTTCGAGCACCGCCCTGAGGCCTTCGAGATCCATGGCCTCGTGCAGGCAATTGCGGATGGTTTCGCGCACCAGCGGGTGATCCGGGATGCGCGGCGGGCCGCTAAGATTTTCGGCGCAGGCGGCCTGGTCCGGGAAGGTGGCGGCCAGCAGGTCGTCGGCGCGCATGCGCTGGATGGGCGCGGGCACCCGCGCGCCGCGCGCAAAGCGCAGAATGGCCAGCGCGCGCGAGGCGTTCCAGCGCCAGCGCGCGCCGAACATGGGCGCCGCCAGCAGCGCCTGCGTCAGCACATCCTCGACGGTCTCGGGCCGCAGAAACTCGAATACAATATCCAGCGGGAAGGAGTGCTGCTCGCCGAGCGAGAGCACGATGCCGTTGTCGGTGGCGGCGGCCTGCAGTTCGAAGTTGAAGGTGCGGCAGAAGCGCTTGCGGAGCGCCAGTCCCCAGGCGCGATTGATGCGCGCGCCGAACGGGGCGTGCAGCGCCAGTTGCATGCCGCCGCCTTCATCGAAAAAGCGCTCGGCCACCACGTGCGCGGAAGCGGGCAGCACGCCCAGCGCGCGCACGCCGGATTGCACGTAGGCGATGGCCTGCTCGGCGCCCAGGCGGTCCAGACCGGCCTCGCGCAGCAGCCACTCCGGCTCGGGCGCCGCCAGGATGTCCGCCCGCAGCCGCGACACTTCGGCGGACAGCTCCGCGGTGCGGCCGGGCGCTTCGCCGTTCCAGAAAGGAATGGAAGGGGCAGCCCCGCGGGCATCCTCCACGCGCAAGCGGCCGCTCTCGATGCGGCGAATGCGCCAGGACGTGGTGCCCAGCAGAAACACGTCCCCGGCCATGCTTTCGACGGCGAAGTCTTCGTCCACCGTGCCCACCGTGGCGCCCTCCGGCTCAGCCACGACCAGGTAGTTGGCGTTGTCCGGGATGGCGCCGCCCGAGGTGATGGCCGCCAGGCGCGCGCCGCGGCGTCCGCGCAGGCGATGGTTCACCTGGTCGCGATGCAGGTAAGCGCCGGCCCGTCCGCGCGCCGTGGCGATGCCGTCGCTCAGCATGGCCACGATGTCGTCGAAATCGCGCCGCTCCAGCCCGCGGTAGGAATACGTGGAGCGGGCCAGGGCGAAGAGCGCGTCTTCGGTCCACTCTTCGCACGCGCAGGCCGCCACCACCTGCTGCGCCAGAATATCCAGCGGCGCGTGGGGAATCTCCGTGCGGTCCAGCGCGCCGCCGCGGATGGCGCGCACCAGCGCGGCGCATTCGATCAACTCGTCGCGCGTGGTGGCGAACAAGCGGCCCTGCGGACGCGCGCCGGCCCAATGCCCGGAGCGGCCGATGCGCTGCAGCGCCACCGCGATGGAGCGCGGCGAGCCGAGCTGGCACACCAGATCCACCGTGCCGATATCGATGCCCAGCTCGAGCGAGGCGGTGGCCACCACCGCGCGCAACTGTCCGCCCTTGAGGCGCGCCTCGGCTTCCAGGCGCAGGCGGCGCGACAGGCTGCCATGATGCGGCAGCACGGCCTGCTCGCCCAGGCGCTCCTGAAGCTGGTGCGCCACGCGCTCCGAGAGGCGGCGGGTGTTGACGAAGACCAGCGTGGTGCGGTGGGCGCGGATGAGCTCCGCCAGGCGATCGTAGATCTCCGCCCACATTTCGTTGCCGGCCACGGGGCCGAGCTCGTCGCGCGGCGTCTCCACCGCAAGTTCCATATCGCGGCGGTGGCCGACATCCACGATGCGCGCGGTTTCGCTGAGAAAACGGGCCACCTCGGCGATGGGCTTGACGGTGGCGGAGAGGCCGATGCGCCGCGGCCTGGCGCCGCCCGCGGCCGCCACCAGCGCATCCAGGCGCGCCAGCGTGAGAGCCAGGTGGGAGCCGCGCTTGTCGTCCGCCACGGCGTGGATCTCGTCCACGATAATCGTTGCGGTAGTGCGCAGCATGTCGCGCGCTTTCTCCGAAGTCAGCAGAATGAACAGCGACTCCGGCGTGGTCACCAGCACATGCGGGCGATCCTTGCTCATGCGCTGGCGCTCCCACGCGGGCGTGTCGCCGGTGCGCACGGCCGTGCGAATGGACGCCAGCGGGATGCCCTGCCCGGCCGCGGCAGCCGCGATTTCCGCGAGCGGCGTTTCCAGGTTGATGCGAATGTCGTTGCTCAGAGCCTTGAGCGGCGAGACGTAGACCACTTCAGTCCGATTGGGCAACGGGCCGAGACGCGCGGCGCGCACCAGGCGGTCCAGGCACAGCAGAAAAGCGGCCAGGGTCTTGCCGGAGCCTGTGGGCGCGGAGATCAGCACGTCGTGGCCCGCGCGAATTTCCGGCCAGCCCAGCGCTTGCGGTTCGGTCGCGGCGGCGAAGCGCCGGAGAAACCAGTCACGCACCAGGGGGTCGAATTCGGCGAGGGGCGACACTCTAGACCACAAGCCGGGCGAAGCGCGACCCGGGCTTCACGATGGTCTGGTTGCGCTCGGGCCCCGTGGAGACGCAGCCCACTTCCACGCCCGTCTGCTTCTCCAGAAACTCGATGTAGTCCCGCGCCCGCGCGGGCAGACCGCTGTACGCCGAGACGCCGAAGGTGGAGGTCCGCCATCCCGGCAGGTACTCGTAGACCGGCTCCAGCGCGGCCATCCCTCTTGTGGTGGCGGGCATGCCCGAAACCTCGCGGCCACCCGAACGGTAGGCCACGCAGACGGGGATGCGCTCGAGCTCGTCCAGCACGTCGAGCTTGGTCACCACCAGGCTTTCGAAGCCGTTAATCATGGCCGCGTAACGCAACAGCGGCGCGTCGAACCATCCGCAGCGCCGCGGCCGTCCGGTCACCGATCCGAATTCGCTGCCGCGATTGCGGATCTGGTCGCCCTGGGAATCCAGGGCCTCGGTGGGGAACGGTCCTCCTCCCACGCGCGTGATGTAAGCCTTGGACACGCCGATCACGCCGTGGATACGCGTGGGCGGCACGCCAGTGCCGGTGCAGGCGCCTCCCGCCGCGGCGCTCGACGAGGTCACGAAGGGATAGGTGCCATGGTCGATGTCCAGCATGGTCCCCTGCGCGCCCTCGAACATGACGCTCCGGCCGGCGGCCATGGCCTCGTGCAGCAGGCTGGCGGTGTCGCAGACCATGGGGCGCAGGCGCTCGGCCAGTCCGCGGTATTCCTCGCGCACGGTCTTCTGGTCCGGGCCGGGGTCCACGCCCGCGGCGCGCGCGGCGGCCTGGTGCTCGGCCACCAGCGTGTCGAAGAGCGGCCCGAACACCTCGCCATCCAGCAGATCCGCCATGCGCATGCCGCGCCGCGCGATCTTGTCCTCGTAGCACGGGCCGATGCCGCGCGAGGTGGTCCCGATGGAGGTCCGCCCCGGCCGGGCTTCGCCCAGCTTCTCCATCAGCCGGTGCGTGGGCAGCAGCACCTGCGCGCGGCTGCTGATGAACAGATGCCCTTCCACGCGCAGGCCGGCTGCCTCCAGCATTTCGATCTCTTCGATCAGCGCGGCGGGATCGATCACCAGACCGTTACCGATCACCGCCTTTTTGCCCGGCCGCAGGATGCCGCTGGGAATCAGTTTCAGCACGAATTTGCGCTCGCCGATGCGCACTGTGTGTCCGGCGTTATGACCGCCCTGGTAACGGACCACCATATCGAAGCGTTCGGAGAACAGGTCGACCACCTTCCCCTTGCCTTCGTCGCCCCATTGCGCGCCCAGGATGATTACGTTGCTCATGACCAAACCCATTCATTCTACCGCATGTGATAATCTGGCCTTGTTATGCAGCTTTCGGAAGTCTATCTGCGGCTGGGGGAGAGCGGATTCGGACAACTGATGCGGGGCATTTCCATCGGCAAACTGAAGACCTACCAGTTGTACGGTCCCTTCAAGACCAGCGCCCGCCTGACCAAGCTCAACACGGAGACATTGCACAAGCACGCCTCCCGGTTCTGGGCGCGGCTGAACGAACACGACGAGCAGTTCGCCAAGGACCTGGCCCAGACTGTGCTAGTATCGCACCTGGACATGATCGCGGCGGTTCTGGATTTTCTCGGCGTGCCGCACGAGGGCGGGTTCTTCAACAAGGACCTGAATGCCGGGAGCTATCTGACGGAAGGTTGGGCCGAACGGGTGTTTGAGAAATTTCGGGCCGTTTATTCCGAGCCGGTTCTGCTATTTTATATAAATCACCTGTCATGGGAACTGAGCGACCGGGCCGAGCCGTTTGCGCCGGCCAGCGCGGCATGACGCCGCCGGCGAAATTTTCGGTTGCAAGCGTGCATAGGAAACAGTACAATCATGGGTCCGCCAGGAACTTGCACGAGTGGAGTCGCGAGCATGCCGAAGCTTGCGGTACTCGTGGGGAGAGGTTCCAGAACTGGCGGGGAAGGGCAACTCCTTGCGGTACAGCCATATCGATGCGCGAGCCGGGAAGGATCGCGGGGTCGCGGTCCGGAGACGGAATGTGCGGCGTGAGTGGGGCAAGAGATCGGCTTGTCCACAGTTGGGTGTGTGATTTCGCCCAGTGCGGCACTGGGATGAGGGTGGTTGCTTAGAATGAGCCATTGCGAATTTCATTATTCATACCTGTTGCCCCAGAAGCCGGGCATCCTTCCTTTCGATGAAACGATCACCAAGTCCTGCCGGCGCTGCGGGGCGACGTTCACCACGAAATCGCGCATCCGCAAGCGCTGCGACTCGTGCCAGGAGATTGTGGCCTACGAGAAGCAGCAGAAGGCCAACGCCCGCCTCAAGGCGCGCCGTGCGGCCAAGCGGGCTCTGTTGCGCGGGTGATCGATCCGCCGCGCGGCTTCAACAGGGACGAACTCGCGGTCTTGAGCCGTCTCAGGACGCCGGACAGGATCCAATCCTTCCTCGATAGCGAGATCGGCTACAACAAGGAACCACAAGGCCCTACGCTGCGCTCGCCGCGGCATGTCCTGCGGGACCGGTTGGCGCATTGCCTGGAAGGCGCGCTATTCGCTGCCGCGGCTTTGCGCGTTCACGGCTTCCCTCCCCTGCTGCTGGACCTGGAAGCGGTGCGCGACGACGATCACGTACTGGCCATCTTCCAACGGCACGGCCACTGGGGCGCCATCGCCAAATCCAACTACTCCGGCCTGCGCTTTCGCGAGCCGGTGTATCGCACCCTGCGCGAACTGGCGATTTCCTACTTCGAGCACTATTACAACTTGGCCGGCGAAAAGACCCTGCGCACCTACTCGCGCCCGGTGAACCTGCGGCGCTTCGACCGTCTCGGCTGGATGACGGCGGAACAGGAAGTCTGGGAAATCGCGCACTACCTCACCGGGATCGCGCACACTCCGCTGCTGAACTCCCGCCTGACGCGCGGGTTGAACCACGTGGATGCGCGCCTGCGGGCGGCGGGGAAGTTGGGCGGCGTGCCGTAGAACCAGCGGCGGCCGCGGCATCAGATCCCAGCCGTTTTCCGCCTCCGGTAGTCGCCGCTCTTGCCGCCGCTTTTCCGCAACAGGTACAGGTCCTGGATCTCGATGGATTTGTCGAGCGCCTTGGTCATATCGTAGATGGTGAGGGCGGCGACGGCGGCGGCGGTGAGCGCTTCCATCTCCACGCCGGTCTGCGCGGTGGTGGCGGCGCTGGCGACGATGCGCACGCCGGCCTCTTCCACGCGCACGTCCACGTCGGCGTGCGTCAGCGGCAGCGGATGGCACAGGGGAATCAGGTCCGCGGTCTTCTTGGCGGCGGCGATGCCGGCGATGCGCGCGATCTCGAGAGGGTTGCCCTTGGGATTTTCCGGCAGAGCGCGCAGCACCTCGGGCCGCATGCGCACGAAGGCGTGCGCGCGCGCCGCGCGGCGGGTCACCGGCTTGGAGGAAACGTCTACCATGCGGGGACTGCCCGCGGCGTCGAAGTGCGATAGCTTTTTCATTTCATGAGCACCCGGATCAGGTCGCCCTCCTGCCATTCCGCGCGATCCGCATCCACCACCATAAAGGCGTTGGCGCGCGTGAGCGCGGGCACATCGCTCGATCCCCGCCAGGCGATGGGCGTGACCCCGGCGCCATCCGCGCTCAGGCGGGCGGGGAGGAACCGCGTCAGCCCCGGGCGGTGGCGGAAGTCCCGCGTGAGCCTGGCCAGCGGCATCGGCAGGGCCGCCTGGTCCTGGCCGCCCAGCAGTTCCACGGCCGCGCGGGCGAAGATCTCGAAGGTCACCATGGTGGACGACGGGTTGCCCGGCAGGCCGAAGAAGAACCTGCCGCTCGTCCGGCCGAACACCAGCGGCTGCCCCGGCTGAATCAGGACGCGGTCGAAATAGAACTCCGCGCCCAGGCCGGCCAGCACGCGCTCGACGATATCGTACTTGCCCGCCGAGACGCCGCCGGAGAGCAGCAGCAGATCGGCGCGCAGGCCGCGCTCCACCAGTTCCCGCGTGTGCGCCTCCTCGTCGCGGGCCACCGGGAGAATCTCCGGCAGGCCCCCGGCGCGGGTCACCTGCGCGGCCAGCGAGTACACGTTGGAATTGCGAATCTGGAAGGGGAGCGGCGTGGCGGCCACCGGCACGATCTCATCGCCGGTGGCGACGATGGCCACGCGCGGCGCGGCGAACACCGGGACGCGTTCCATGCCGGCCGCCGCCAGCATGGCGACATGGCTGAAGTCCAGGCGCCGGCCGGCTTCGAGCAGGGTATCGCCGGCGCGCGCCTCGCATCCTTGCGGATTGATGAACTGCCCCGCCGCGGCGGGCTGACCGGCGATGACGCGCCGGCCTTCGCGCCGCACATATTCGACCATCACCACGGCATCCGCGCCACGCGGCAGCGGCGCCCCGGTCATGATCTCGACCGCCTCGCCGCGGCCCACTTCGCCGCCGAAGCTTTCGCCCGCGCGCACCTCGCCGATCACCTCCAGGGCGCCGGGCAGATCGGCGGCGCGCACCGCGTACCCGTCGCGCACCGAGCGCGCCAGCGCGGGATAGTCGCGGTCCGCGGCGAGACGCACGGCCAACACGCGGCCCGCGGCGCTTTCCAGGGCCACTTCTTCCGCGGGCGGCGCCGCGCGGGCCGTGGCCACGGTCTCCAATACGCACTGCCGCGCTTGCTCGAAGGTGAACCCGGGCACATGCTTATTCTATGCTGGTTCTTCGCCATGCCGGTTATTACCGCTGAAGATCTCACCTCCTGGTCGGCCGGGTTGCTGGAAGGCGCCGGCTACCCGCGCGAAGCCGCGCGCCTGGTGTCCGGGTCGCTGGTGGCCGCCAATCTGCGCGGCGTGGATTCCCACGGCGTGCAGTTGCTTCCCTATTACGTGGAGCAGGTGGAGCGCGGCGATATGGACCCCGCCGCGGAAGGCCGGGTGATCTCCGCGTCCGGCGCGTGCCTGCTCTATGACGGCGCCAACGGTCCGGGCCAGTGCGTGGCGGAGGCCTGCTGCGGGCATGCCGTGCGTCTGGCGCGCCGGCACGGCGTGGCGATGGTGACCGCGCGCGACTCCAACCATTTCGGCGCGGCCGCCTACTGGGCGCAAAAGATCTCCGCGGCCGGGATGATCGGCATGGTCATGTGCAACGCCTCGCCCATCGTGGCGCCCTGGCAGGGCAAAGAGCCGCGCCTGGGCACCAACCCCATCTGCATGTCCGTGCCGGGCCCCTGGCTGCTGGACATGGCCACCACCACCGTCGCCAGCAACCGCATCTTCAAAGCCCTGATCAACGGCGAGGAGACCATTCCGGCGGGATGGGCCATGGACGCGGACGGCGCGCCCACCACCGACACCGATGCGGCGGTGCGCGGACTACCCATGCCGTTGGGCGGCTACAAGGGCAGCGGCCTGGCCATGATGGCCGAGATTCTGTGCGCCGCATTGAGCGGCGGCGCGATGGGCGCCGAAGTGGGCGGCATCCGTATCAGCGGCAAGCCCACCCGCATCAGCCAGATGTTCCTGGCCATCGAGGTGGGCCGCTTCATGCCCGTGGAGGAGTTCACGGAACGCATCGAACGGCTGGTGCGCACGGTCAAATCCTCGGCGCCGGGCAAGGGTTATGACGAAGTGCTGGTGGCGGGCGATCCGGAATGGCGCGCCGAGGCCGCCCGCCGGCGTGACGGGATCCCGCTGGGCGCCGGCGCCTGCGAAGCGCTGGAGCGGATCGCGGCCCGGTTGGTGGCCGCGCCGCCGCCGATGACGGCGCCGGGCATCTGATACACTGTGGGAACCTATGAAACGCACGCTTCTGATCGGTTCGGCCGCGCTCCTGCTGCAAGCGGCCCACGGCATGGCCGCCCAGCCCGAGACCGGCAACGCGTCCGCCTATTGCGAACAGACCGGGGGCAAGGTCATTCCGCGCACCCCCATGTACGGCACCAACGGTCCGGCTTCGAGCTGGCTCCGCCTGACAGGAACCCGCAAGTTTTGCCAATACACCTCGCCGACGGATGGCTCGCGCATACACGTGCTGCTGGAATCGCTGTATTCGACCACGCCGTCTCTGGCCGTGCTGGCGTATTATGCGAAGCCGGCGCTGGGCACGGGCTGCACGGGCAACCCGGCCTCCTGCTATTGCACCCAACTGGGCGGCTCGGACCTGTTCGGCGGGATCACCGCGGCCGGGGGCGGCTGGTACGGCAAAGGCTCGATTGATGCCGTGCTGGAGGCCTGTATCTTCCCGGATATGTCGTCCATCGACTCCTGGGGCCTGGCCTACAACAGCAACGGCATCATCCGCGGTATCGATCTGACCACCGTATTGCGCTACGTGCCGCCGCCCGCCGCCAAGCATTAAGGTTGAATGGGCGCCGGAGTTACCAGCCGGCCTTGTGAGCAATCAGCGTCTTGAGCGTCAGTCCGCCCAGCAGGAGACAGACGGCCGCGCGCAGTTCCACGTATCTGCCGTTGACAAACACGCCGGAGCGGCCCAGCGTGAACCAGGCCAGCATCGCCAGCAGCGCATAGCAGCCCAGCGCGAAGGGCAGGCGTTTGTGCATGCAACTCTATAATAAGATATGCGCCGGTGACTGAAAGCGATGCCGGATATTGCGCTCCTCTACTCTCCGCCGAATCGCGCGCGGGCCCTGGCTGCCGCCGCCGCGCTGGTCGCGGCCGTGGCGGCGGTCGATTGGGTCATCAAGCCCAATTTCTCGCTCAACTTCCTGTACCTGTTTCCGATCATGCTGGCGGGCGGTTTTCTCTCGCGCTGGCAGATCGCGGGCATGGGCGTCTGCTGCGCCGTGCTGGGCGAGCTGTTCAGTCCCTTTCCGCAGGCCGACGCCGCCACCCGCATGGCCATGATGAGCCTGGCCTTCACCGGCACGGGCCTGTTCATCTCCGAGCTGGTGAACAAGCGGCAACTGGCCGTGGAGCACCTGCAACAACTTACCGAACAGGTGCGCCAGCGCGAGGACGCCGAGCGGCAGCTCCAGCTGCTGATCGAGAGCAGCCCGGCCGCCATCGTCACGGTGGATTCGGCCGGTTCCATCATGCTGGCCAACCAGGCCGCGCGGCAACTGCTGGGCGGCGGCGGCCGGCAGTTGGCCGGCGATCCCATCCGCCGCTACTTTCCGGCGCTCGAATCGGTGGCGCGGGGCCACCGCTCGCAGTCCTTCCGCACCACCATGCACTGCAAGGGCCAGCGGGAGGATGGAGAAGTATTTCTGGCGGCCATCTGGTTCTCGACTTACAAGACGTTGTCGGGCGCCCGGCTGGCGGCCATTATCGTGGACCTGTCCGAAGACCTGCGCGACCGCGAAGACCTGAGCCTGAATCACCTGCTCAAGAACACCCGCATTCTGATGGGCGCCATGTCCCACGAGATCCGCAATCTCTGCGGCGCGGTATCGGCGGTGGGACGGAACCTGGCGCGCGTGGAAGGCCTGGCCGGCAACCAGGATTTCGAAGCGCTGCAGACGCTCATCCAGGGCCTCGAAAAGATCGCCGCCCTGGAGCTGCAGAGTTCCACGGAAGACCCGGCCATCGCGGTGGACGTGGACGAATTGCTGGACGAGTTGCGGGTGCTGGTGGAGCCGTCCCTGCGCGAATCGGAGGTCACCGTGCACTGGCGCATCGCCGAGCCGCTGCCGCTGGTGTGGGCGGACTCCTACGGGCTGCTGCAGGTCTTCCTGAACCTGGCGCGCAACAGCCAGCGGGCCATGCAGGACTCTCCGCGCAAGGTGCTGACCATCGCCGCGCGGGCCGAGGAAACCGCGGTGGTGATCCGGTTTGAAGATACCGGTTCGGGCGTGCGCTCGCCGGAACAATTGTTCCGCCCCTTCCAGCAGGGCGCGGACGGATCGGGCCTGGGACTGTACGTCTCGCGCGCGATCGTGCGCAGCTTCCGCGGCGAGCTGCGCTACGAGGCGCGGCCGGCGGGCTGTTGTTTCGCGGTGGTCCTGACGCCGCTGGCGGAGAGCTGACCATGCCGGCGGAAGACCGCATTCGCATCCTGGTAGTGGACGACCACACCCTGTTTCGCGAGAGCGTGGCGCGGCTGCTGGCGGCCGAGCCGGACTTCGAGATCGCCGGCCACTGCGCGTCCGCGGACGAAGCCCTGCGCCTGGTGGCCAAAACGCCCGTGGACGTGGTGCTGCTGGACTACGATCTGGGCGAGGGCAAGGGCACCGATTTCCTGGCCAGGGCGCAGACCCTGGGCTTCGGCGGCCGGGTGCTGGTGGTCACCGCCGGGGTGAGCGAACTGGAAGCCGCGGAAATGATCCGCCAGGGAATCGCGGGCATCCTGCGCAAGCACTGTTCGCCGTCGGCCCTGGCCCAGAGCATCCGCGAGGTGCGCGCCGGCCGGGATTATTTCGAGCCGGGTTACCTGCGGTCGGTCCTGGCGGGCGTCGCCGCGCCGCGGCCCGAGTATCCGCGCAAGAAGCTGACGGACCGCGAGCGCCAGGTGCTGCAGCACGTCTTCGAGGGGCTGGCCAACAAGGAGATCGCCGACCGGCTGCAGGTTTCCGAAAGCTCGGTGAAGGCCACCTTGCAGCAGTTGTTTTCGAAGACCGGAGTGCGCACCCGGAGCCAGCTTGTGCGCACCGCCCTGGAGAATTACAAGGACGAGCTATGAGCCGGCGTTTGAGCCGGCGCCAAGAGACCGGGCGGGCCGGCCGGCACATCGCCGCCCGGACCTGCAACCAGGGACCAGGCGCTCTCCCGGTCCGTAGGCTTGCCGAAATAGTAACCTTGGGCGAACTCGCAATTCAGAGCTTTTAGCTGGGCGAGCTGCGCCGCTGTCTCCACCCCCTCCGCGATCACCACCATGTTCAGATTGTGGGCCAGCGCCAGGATGGTGCGGATGATTTCGAGGCTCTCCTGGCCAGTGCCGATGCGGCTGACGAAGGCCCGGTCGATCTTGAGGGTCTGGACCGGCAGGTGCTGCAACTGGCTGAGCGAGGAGTAGCCCGTGCCGAAATCGTCGATATCCAGGCCGACCTGCAGGTCGCCCAGGCGCGCCAGCAGCCGCGAGATGCCTTCCGGGTTCCGCATCATGGCGCCTTCGGTGATCTCGAAGCTCAGCCGGACTCCGCTGGTGTCCGGCCAGGAGCGCCGGACGATGCGCTCGATCTCGTCGATGGCGCTCCATTCCGCCAACTGCACGGGGGAGAAGTTGAGATGCAGGGTAAGGGCGGGCTGGCGAAGCTCGGCCATGCGCCCAGGCGCACTCCCCAGCCAGCGCCGCGCGTCCCGGCAGGCCTGCTCCAGGATCCAATGTCCGGCCGGCACGATCAACCCGGTTTCCTCGGCCACGGGAATGAATTCCCCCGGAGAGACCAGCCCGCGCAGGGGATGCTGCCAGCGCACCAGGGCCTCGAATCCGGCGATGGCGCCGGTGCGCAGATCGACGATCGGCTGGTAATACAGGCGCAGCTCGTCGCGCTCCAGGGCCCGGCGCAGGTCCGTCTCGATTTGCAGGCGGGTGACCGCCCGCCGGCGCATGCCGGTTTCGAAGATTTCGAATCGCCCGCGGCCGCCCACCTTGGCGCAGTGCAGCGCCGTGTCGGCGTCGCGCAGCAGGTCTTCGGCGCGCTCGTAGCCGGAGGCGCTCCCGGCGATGCCGATGCTCACCGTGACATAGACGTCGTGGCCGGCCAGGGGAACCGGCGCGCGCATGGCGCCGCCCACCCGCTCGGCCACCGATACGGCGTCGCCGGCGCCGCGGATCTCGTGCAGCAGGACGGCGAACTCGTCGCCCGCCAGCCGCGCCACGGCGCAGTCTTCCTGCAGCCGCGCCACCGTGTCGGCCGCGCGCAATCCCTCGCGCAGGCGGTCCGCGATCCCCTTCAGCAGCAGGTCGCCGGCCGAGTAACCCAGGCTGTCGTTGACATTCTTGAAGCGGTCCACGTCCAGCAGAAGGATGGCAAACTGGCGATCCGGGTGGCGCCGGGAGCGTTCGACGCGGCGCTCCAGGCGGTCCATGAACAGCAGCCGGTTGGGCAGTCCGGTGAGCGGGTCGGCGACCTTGGCCATGGTAATGTCGGTTTGCGAGCCGGCGATGCGAATGGCGGCGCCGTCCTCGTCCCAGACCGCCCGTCCGCGGCTGAGCATCCAGCGATAGGTGCCGTCCTTGCAATGCACGCGCTGCTCGCATTCGAGCTGGAGCGTATCGCGGCGGCAGTGCGCCGCCACAGCCGCCTGCAGGCTGGGAAAATCGTCCGGATGCACGCGGCAGAGCCATTCCTCCGGCTTCCGGCCGATCTCGTCATCCTGGTAGCCGAGCATTTCCTTCCAGCGCGGCGAGAAGTAAATCTCGCCCTTCGCCAGATCCCAATCCCACAAACCGTCATTGGCGCCGCGCGCCGCGCGGGCGTAGCGCTCCTCGCTTTCGCGCAGGGCCGTGGACAGCGTCTTCTGCGAGAGATGCGTGCGGATACGGGCCAGCGCCACGGGCATGTCGATGGGCTTGGTGATATAGTCGTTGGCGCCGTTCTGCAGGGCCTCCACCACGCTGGCGCTCTGGCTTTCGGCGGTCACCATGATCACCGGAAGCTCGGCCTGGCCGTATACCTGGCGGAGGGCCTGCAGCACCTCCATGCCGCTCATGCCCGGCATGCGAACGTCGAGCAGCACCAGGTCCGGAGGCTGCCGCCCGACGAACTGGAGGGCCTGCGGGCCGTCTTCCGCCACGAGCACCTCGAAGCCCTGGCGCCGCAGCCGGCGCGACAGCATGTCCCGGTTACCTTCTTCGTCGTCCACAATCAACAGCGCCATCTCAGGCCTTCTCCGCGGCCGTTGGGACTCCCGCCGCATCCAGCGGGTGTCCCTCTAATACATCGGCAATCTCGCGCGCCAACCCCATACCCGCGGCATCGCCTTTTCGGAGGACGCGCCGCACCGTCCCGCGCAAGCGCTCCCAGTCCCTCGGGCTGACCTCCTTGGCGGTCAGAACCACGATGGGAATCCTGCGCCAGTCCTCCACCCGGCGCAGCGCCGCCAGGAAATCGAATCCGTCCATGCCGGGCATCATCAGGTCCAGGACAATCAGCCCGGGCCTCTGCCGGACCATGCAATCCAGCGCGGCGCGCCCGTCCGCGGCCTCGAGCACGCTGCCGAAATGCCGGCGCACGACGCGGGCCGCCATGTCGCGCGAGGCGGGATCGTCGTCCACCACCAGCACCGGCCCCGCCGGCGCCCCCGCCTGGCGCCTTTTCAGCACCGCCGCCAGGCGTTCCGGTTCTACCGGCTTCTGCAAGAACTCGGCCGCGCCCAGCAGCCAGGCCTGCCGCCGGTCGTCGGCGATGGTGACCAGGATGACCGGGATGCGGGCCAGTTCCGGGTCGCTCTTCAGCGCCTCGAGAACCATCCAGCCGTTCATACCGGGCATGAACACGTCCAGGGTGATGGCGGCCGGCCGCACTTCTCTGGCCTTGCGCAGCCCTTCCACGCCGCTGGAGGCTACCGCGACCTGGATGCCCTCCTTGGCCAGGGAACGCGTCATCAGGTCGTGCACCGTGGGATCGTCGTCGATGACCAGCACGGCGTTGTTCCGGCGCGCGGCCGCGGGCGGCGCGGCAGCTTCGGTCGTCGCCGGCGAAGGAACGCACTCCGCCTCCCGCCGCAGTCCCGGATACGGCAGCCGGATGGTGAACGTGGATCCCTTCCCCGCCTGGCTGGCGGCCGTGATGGCGCCGCCCATCAGCGCGCACAGCCGCTGGCTGATCGCCAGCCCCAGGCCGGTGCCGCCGTATTTGCGGGTGGTCGAGGCATCCGCCTGGGTGAAGGGTTGGAACAGCTTGCGCATCTGATCCGGCGCGATCCCGATGCCGGTATCGCGGACCCGCCACTCGATCCACTGCGCGCCATCCGCCGCCACCGGCGCCACCTCCACGGTGACGGTTCCGTTGGAGGTGAATTTGCAGGCGTTGCCCATCAGGTTATACAGGCTTTGCCGGAACTTGACCACGTCCACGTGCATGGGCGGCAGACCCGGCGCGCACCGGATCAGCAGCTTGTTGTTGTTCTTGCGGGCCAGCGGCTCCATGGCCCCCGCGGCGTCTTCCAGGATTTGCTCCACCGGGGCGTCCTCCCACGCCAGTTCCGTCTTGCCGGCCTCGACTTTGGACAAATCCAGCACTTCGTTGATCAACGCCAGCAGGTGCCTGCCGGCGGCGGTGACGCGCCCCAGGTCCCGCGCACGGTTCTGCTCTCCGGCTTCCTCGGCATCCTCGCGCAGCATCTCGCTGTAGCCGATAATGGCGTTCAGCGGCGTGCGCAGTTCGTGGCTCATGTTGGCGAGGAAGGCGCTCTTGGCGTGGCTGGACTCCTCGGCGGCCTGCTTGGCGGCCAGCAGTTCCTCCTGCACCCGCTGGCGCCCGGCGATCTCGTCGCACAACTCCCCGACATGCCGTTCCAGCGCGCCCTGGGCCTCGGCCAGATCCAGGCTGCGCGCCTGGATCTGCGCCATCATCTCGTTGAAGCTGTCCACCAGCACCCCGATTTCGTCGTTGCCGCGCCGGGCCGCGCGCAGCGAGTAATCCCGCTCGGCCGAGACGCGGCCGGCCATCCCGGCCAGGCGCAGGATCGGCTCCGAAATCACCCGCTGCAGCGCCGAGGAAAGCAGCAGGGCGGCCAGCGAGGAAAGCAGCAGCACGCCCAGCGCGATGCCGGCGTAGCGCTCCAGGCGCGCGTCCATATCCAGCAGGTTTCTCTTCAGGTAGACCGTGCCGATGCGCTCCCCATCGAAGATCACGGACTGGAACAGCACCAGATGACCACCTGCGAACCGGGCGCCCTCCGGGCCCGGACGACGCGGCAGATCCCGGCGCGATTCGCCCCGCAGGAACACGGCGAAGGGCCGCCCGTCTTTGGTGTAGATGCATGCGGCCACCAGGTTGGGCTCGGCCCGCAAGGCGGACAGCGTCTCGTTCGCCGAGCGGCGGTCGTCAAACGACAGCGACGCCGTGATGTTCCCCGCCACAATCCGCGCCAGGGTGGTCAACTGCCGGGTGGCCGTGGTCCGGTAGGTGACCAGTTCATAGGCCAGAAACGTGGAGCACGCCAGCACCAGCGCCACTGTACTGGTCACCATGGTGATGCCGATCAGTTTGCGCCGGATGGAGAGATTCCGGAAGGCCGGCACGCTAATCCTCCGCCGGCGGCGGCGCCTCCCGCCAGATGGCGGCCAGCCGCAGCAACTGGGAACTGATCTCGAGGCCGGCACGTTCCGCGGCGTCCAGGTTGATTTCGAAGCGTATCCGGTTACTCTCGTGAATCAGGGCGACCACGCCGCCCTTCCGGGAGAACTCGGGGTAGTCGCCGACGGTCAGCACCGGCGACTCGCCTGTGGCCAGCAGGATCCGCGCGGCCTCCCTGCGGTCCGAGCCGCCCACGTACAAAACCAGGCAACCTTTGGGGTCCGCCCCATGGTCGATCCGCCGCACTTCCACTGGGTGCCCGTTAACTGTCTTGTTCCGCAGCGTGGCCCGCAGCACGGAGATTATCGCGTCATCGCCCGCCACGCCGACCTCAAAAGGCATGCCGTTCCCGCCCAAGGCCGCCGGCGGCCACTCCACGAACTTGGTGAAGTTGTATAGCAGGGCGCTCTCAATCAGGTACTCCGCGCGGGGGCCCGCGAACGCCGCATCGGCCCCAGCCGCCGGCGTTACGGCCGCCAGCAACAGCACCAGCCCAAGCCATCCGCGAATGCTACCGCCTGCCATCACTGATGCTATCGGCCGCCGGGGCGCCGAGCCTTAGCCGCCGGGGTGCGCGAGTCCGGCCAATCCGTCAGAACAAAAAACAGAACTTTACAAAATTTTTACGGCGTGCTATGCTTTCTTGACATGCTAGTGCAGCCCCAAGGCGCAGGTTTCGCGGCATGGTGGCCCGTGTTGATCGTGGCCGCCATCGGTATCTGCTTGATCTGGGCGCTGCGCAAGAGATCACTGTGAGGCAGCCATGGCAACCATGAACAATGTGATGAGCGGCGGTTTTGCGCCCCGTGTCCGGCGCTGGTTTCCGATTGAGCAGGATCTGCGTTACCAGTGCGTGAAGGGCAGCCGCATTTCGGCGTTCGGCACAGGCAAGACGCTCGAAATCAGCAGCCGTGAGGTTCGTTTTACGACCCAGCACACCCTCCGGCACGGCGAGAAGGTGCGGCTGGCCGTGGATTGGCCCGCCTTGTTGGACGACATTTGCCTGATGCGGCTCGAGATTCGCGGCTGGGTGGTTCGCAGCGAGCCCGGGACCGCCGCGGTCAAGATCGAACGCTACGAATTCCGTACCCGGGGGACGACCGTGGCCACCATGCACGCGCGGCAGTGCGCGTCGTAACCACGAAGCCTGGAAGCCTGGCCGGCCGGTTGCGGGCCTTCCCCCACCCCGCCTATACTGAGTAGACAATCTGACGGGTGAAGGATGACTCACGGCATGTTTTGGCGCGGATGGATCCGCCTTCCCGGTTTGGGCCTGGCGCTGGCGGCGTCTCTCGGGGCCGCCGGTTCCGTCACGCTTTCGCCCACCGGCCTGGCCTTCGGAAAGCAGGTCAAGGGAACCACCAGCGCCGCCAAGAAGGTGACGCTGACGAACGGCCTGGCGGTGGCCCTGACGATCACGGGGATCGCGGTCACCGGCGACTTCGCCCAGAGCGGCGGCACCTGCCCGCTCAGCCCCAGCAAGGTGGCCAAGGGCGCGAGTTGCACCATCCTGATCACCTTCACGCCCACCGCCCTGGGCGCGCGGAGCGGGCAGCTTACGGTCACCGACAGCGCGACCAACAGCCCGCAGACCGCCACGCTCTCCGGAACCGGCATCGCGCCGGTGACGGTCTCGCCCACCAGCCTGACGTTCGCCAAGCTGCCGCTCGGGGAGACCAGCCCGGCCCAAAGCGTCACCCTGACCAATAACCAAAGCGTGTCCCTGACCTTCACCAGCATCTCGGCCAGCGGCGACTTCGCGGTGGCCAGTAACGCCTGCGGCGCGGCCATCCCCGCGTTCGGCAACTGCGCGGTGGGGGTCACGTTCACGCCCAAGGCCACCGGCACGCGCACCGGCACGCTCTCGTTTTCCGACAGCGCCGCCAATACTCCCCAAACCGTGAGCCTGACGGGGACCGGGAGCGCGGCCGCGCTGCTTTCCATCGCCGTCACGCCGGCCGCCGCCACCATTTTCGTGAACGGCACGCAGCAATTCACCGCAACCGGCACGTACAGCAACAAGACCACCAAGAATCTGAGCGGCAGCGCCATTTGGACCGTCGCGCCGGCGGGCGCGGCCTCGATCAGCGCCGGGCTGGCCACCGGAACGGCGCCGGGCAATGCCACCGTGACCGCCACCGTGAGCGGCATCGGCGGTTCGGCGGCCCTGACCGTCAACCAAGTGTTCGTCCCCACCGGCAGCCTGAACACGGCGCGCTACTACCACAGCGCCACCCTGCTCGATGACGGCCAGGTGCTGGTGGCGGGCGGCATCGGCCCGATTCCCGGACCGTCGGGGGCTCTGGGCGAGTTGGCCAGCGCCGAGCTTTACAACCCCAACACCGGAACGTTTACGTTTACCGGCAACCTGAACACGGCGCGCGACGGGCACTCGGCCACGCTGTTGAATAACGGCACGGTGCTGATCGCGGGCGGCTCCGGCGGCGCGGGGGAACTGGCCGCGGCGGAGTTGTACAATCCGGCCTCCATGACCTTTACCCCGACGGGCAGCCTGAACACGGCGCGCTACGAGCACACCGCCAGCATGCTCCCCAACGGCAAAGTCCTAATCGCGGGCGGCTATGGCGGCGGCAACGTCCTGGCCGGCGCGGAGCTGTATAACCCGGGCAGCGGGGGCTTTATTCCCACGGGCAGCCTGAACACCGCGCGCTTCGGGGCTACCGCCACGGTGCTGGCGGGCGGCCAGGTCCTGATCGCCGGCGGCGCCGGCGCCAACGGCGCTCTGGCCGGCGCGGAGATCTACGATCCCGTGGCCGGGACCTTCACGCCCACCGGAAGTCTCAACACGGCCCGCTCCGGCGCCACTGCCACGCTCCTCAACACCGGCTTGGTGCTCATCGCCGATGGCTACAACTATGCGCTGACCGGCCCCCTGAACAGCGCCGAGTTGTACGATCCGGCCGCCGGCACGTTTACGCCCACCGGCAGCCTGGTTCAGACCTGCTGGCTGGGGACCGCCACGCTGCTCACCGACGGCACCGTGATGATGGCGGGCGGCGTGCTCGGCTCCGCCGCCGAAATCTACAACCCCTTCTCCGGGACCTTCGCGGCCGCCGCCAACCTGAATCCGTCCGGGGACCTGCAGACCGCCACGCTGCTGCCGAGCGGCGCGCTGCTGGTCGCCGGCGGCCACAGCAACACCGCCGACGCCGTGCTGGCCGCCGCGGAACTGTACGCTCCTCCCGCGCTCACGCCGGCCAACCTGGTCTCGATTGCGCTCAGCCCGGCCAATCCGTCGCTGGCCGTGGGCGGCAGCCAGCGCTTCCTTGCCACCGGCACGTTCACCGACAACAGCAGGCAACAGCTTGTCTCGGTGTTGTGGAGCTCCGCCAATCCCGCGGTGGCCACCATCACCAGCGACGCCAGCAATTCCGGCGCGGCTTACGGAGTGGCCCCCGGCTCCAGCATGATCAGCGCTTGCGCCGGCACGGTGTGCGGCGCCACCATGTTGACCGTGACGAGCGCCACCGGCGCCCGCGAAAAACACTGATAATCCCGCCGCGCCCGGGCCACTACCTGGTTGCCGTGAAATCTCCGCTTGCCGTGCTGGGGCTGGCCGCCTGCCTTTGCGCCCAGTGTCCGACCGGGTCCACCGCGCCCTATTACACCGCCGCCGGCATCGTGAACGGCGCCAGCTTCATGCCCGGCCTGGCTCCCAACACCATCATCTCCATCTTCGGCTGCTACCTGTCGTGGGGCGCCCGCGCGGTGGATGCCGGCGACCTTTCCGCCGGCGTCATGCCCACCACCCTGGGCAATGTCGAGGTGTACTTCGAGGGCTGGCCCGCCTATCTTTATTACGTCTCGCCCGGGCAGATCAACCTGCTGGCGCCCTCTTCCCTGCTGCCCGGCAAGTTCCAGTTCTGGGTTGCCCGCCAGGGCGCCGCCGGCCCGGTGGTCACGGTCACGCTTCAGGACACCGCGCCGGCCATGTTCCAGACTCCCACGGGCGCGGTGATCGCCACCCACCTCGACGGATCGCTGGTCTCGAGCGGCGCGCCGGCCTCCGCGGGCGAGATCGTGACGCTCTGGGCCACCGGCCTGGGACACACCAACCCGGAACTGGTGGACGGCGCGCTCCCCGCGGCCGCCCAATGGCTCAACCCGATGAGCCAGTTCGCCCTGTGGCTGAACGGATCGCCCATCGATCCCGGCGCGATCCTGTATGCGGGCGTGGCCCCCGGCTATGCGGGCCTGTACCAGGTCAATGTGCGGCTGCCGGATCCGCTTCCGCCCAACCCCGAGATCCGGCTGGCCGTAGGCGCCGATCTCAGCCCGCCCGGCCTGACGCTGCCTGCCCTGTAGCGCGCACCCGTCGCGCTCTTGAGGAACTCCCGCAAAACGGTGCGCGGCCACGCGCCCCTTTGCGCTTCTAACAAATATGCGCGCCGCGGGTTTCCACATACACGGCGTACAGCGACTGGCTGGCGGCCATGAATAGCAGGTTGCGTTTGCTGCCGCCGAAGCACAGGTTGGCGCAGTCTTCCGGAAGCCGGATCTGGCCGATCCGTTCGCCCGACGGCGTGAAGACCTGCACGCCGTCGTAGCCCGCCCCCCCCCACCCCGCGCCCGCCCCGCTATTTGCGTCCCCCTCCCCGCGGCGGGCGTCGGCCCGGCCCGGGGCCGGGGGACCGCACACGCGGGC